>Ga0190343_1000044_pt1 | contig 65925 bp, 41 predicted proteins | sample 48721312_MG_FD_161664 | JGI IMG/M metagenome (GOLD analysis project Ga0190343, IMG submission 161664) | Hydrothermal vent microbial mat bacterial communities from Southern Trench, Guaymas Basin, Mexico - 4872-13-1-2_MG | ecosystem: Environmental > Aquatic > Marine > Hydrothermal vents >... | reverse complement strand
TTTCGTACTCTTGGCGATAGCGCGTCAGTTCCTCTGGCGTGGGATAGTCTTGTTTGAGGACTTTGAGGATAACGGGTTGATTGTCCTCGTTTCGCACGGCGCGATAGACGAGTGAGTTGGCGCTTTCGTAAGTTTGAGTCAGGATTTGGTAATTGGGTAAAGTCAACATAGTTAAAATCTCTCATAAACTACAAGGATTCGTTATAATAACGGATTAAAAAACGACAAGGATTCGTTATAATAACGGATTAAAAAACGACAAGGATTCGTTATAATAACGGATTAAAATAAATAAACAACTACAAGGATTCGTTATAATAAAGGATTAAAACATTTTTCAGAATAAACTACAATAATTAGCTTTGCGAACCTTCGGTTCCTTGTAGTTGCGGTTGTTGTATGTAATCCGTTTTTATAACGAATCCTTGTAGTTGCTGTTGTTGTAGGTAATCCGTTTTTATAACGAATCCTTGTAGTTGCGGTTGTTGTATGTAATCCGTTTTTATAACGAATCCTTGTAGTTGCTGTTGTTGTAGGTAATCCGTTTTTATAACGAATCCTTGTAGTTGCGGTTGTTGTAGGTAATCCGTTTTTATAACGAATCCTTGTAGTTGCGGTTGTTGTAGGTAATCCGTTTTTATAACGAATCCTTGTAGTTGCGGTTGTTGTAGGTAATCCGTTTTTATAACGAATCCTTGTAGTTGCTGTTGTTGTAGGTAATCCGTTTTTATAACGAATCCTTGTAGTTGCTGTTGTTGTATGTAATCCGTTTTTATAACGAATCCTTGTAGTTGCGGTTATTGTTATCCGTTTTTATAACTAATCGGGCTGTAGTTGCTGTTGTTAATCATCTTCAATACTATCTAGATACGGTTTAACCAGAGCACAAATTTCATCAGTTCGATAACTTTGAGCGAATTGGCGAATAGAGTCAATCAAAGGCTGTAATTGTTTATCCCTTTGCTCAAGTTGTTCTGCTTGTTCAAGAATACCCATGACATCGCCTATCCTCCCTAACTCAAAGAAAATAGCGGCTTGATCAGCCGGCAGTTTGACGAGTGACGTAGAAGCTTTGGTGTCCAGATAGGTTTTAACCCATTCTTCGATAATATCAAAATCATAGTTTTCAGCAAGTTGGCGCATTTTATCCACCAATGGACGTAATTCTGCCTGAAATTGTTCCAGTTGATCCAAATATTTTTGAAGGTTATAAAATTCGCATAACCGGATTAATTCAAGCAATTGGGCGGCTTGTGCATATGAGAGGCCCTCGATTTCTGCCAGTTCTTGATCAGCAAGAAGCGTTGGACTTTCTTCAGTGGCTACCTCTTTTGGCTGTTCATAAATCCATGTCAATCTCAAATGCTTTTGTAACAGCGCCAAGACTGTTTTAGGACAAACGGGTTTGGAAAAAAAATCCTCGTATAAGTTCATTCCCTCACCGGTTTGAGAGTCATCTAAGACACTGGCTGACTCGGCCAGAATAGGTAATTGCTGAAATTCGGGTAATTGTTTGACTTTCCTAATCAATTCAAAACCATCCATGTTCGGCATCACCAAGTCGGTGATAATTAAGTCCGGTTTCAATTCATGCACCTTCTCTAACCCTTCCCGCCCATCCCAAGCCTCATAAATCTCAAAACCTAACGGCATGAGTATATTTACCAACACAAAACGATTTTCTTCGCGATCATCAACCACTAGAATTTTGCGACGTGGCCCTTCATATCCGACAATCGTTAAATTGTCGGTAGACCGGGGTGTCATCCATTCCAAAGCGTTTCTAAACTCAAGTTCTACCCAAAATGCGCTACCTTTTCCTAAAGTGCTTTCAACATGCAATTCACCCTTCATCATTTCAACCAGCTTTTTGGTGATAGCTAGGCCTAAGCCGGTACCTTCCGATTTATTTTTCCAGTTACTCACTTGTTTAAAGGGTAAAAATATTTTTTCAAGGTGTTCTTGAGCGATGCCTAAGCCCGTATCTTCTACCTGAAAACGAATTATCGCTATGGAAGACTCTCCCGTTGAGGGAAAGCTGTCCACCTTAAAACGCACTCCACCCCGCTGAGTAAACTTCACCGCATTGCTTAACAAATTAATCAGAATTTGCCGTAACCTTTTTTCATCGGCATGAATACCCGTGGGAAGATGAGGTGAGGGTTCATAAATAAAAGTCAAGCGTTTTTGGGCAGCACGACTCTTAAACACTTCAACCAGGTGATGAATAAATTTATTCAAACAAAAATCATAAGGGTGGAGTTCAAGTTGGTTGGTTTCCATTTGGGAGATATCCAGAATATCGTTCACCACGGTCGATAAATATTCACTGCTACTCTGGATGATGTTAAGACTTTGCGACTGTTTAACCGTTAAATCTTTATCAGTTCTGAGTATTTGGGAGGCCCCTGAAATACCATTGAGCGGGGTACGAAGTTCATGGCTTACATTGGCCAGAAAGGCGGTTTTGGCTTGGTTGGCCGCTTCGGCCTCTCGCCGCGCTTGCTCGGCCTCTTGGCGGGCCTGTTCAGCAACCTCTAACATTTGTAAGGTTTTCTGATTGGCCTCTTTGAGATCAATGTAAAGTTGTAAGTTCTCCAACGCGGTGGCACATTGGTGGGCCATGATATGAATCAAGTCTAAATCGGCCTGACTCAAGTGCTGAGCATTTTCTAGGTAAACAAAGCCTATCGGCTTTTTGTTAACCGAAGAAAGTGGAATCAATAATGCCCCAAGCGGCAACGGTTCGTTAGACTTTTTTCCCAATACCTGATTGGAACAAATTTGGGTGATAATTTCTACATCTGGATTTTCCTCCAGTTTTGCAAAACGACCGGTGCCTGATTGAACGGTGACATGGTTATTGTTAGCGGTGATCACAAGGCCACTATTGACAGTAGAAATCAGACCGTTTTCGCCCAGATTGCACAAGCCAATGATTTGGGTAAGTACCCCATTGAAAAATTTGTTGAGGGATTGAGCCTGGTGAAATTCCGGGACGGCTTCAAGAATTTTTCTCAACGCTTTGCGGTTAGAATCAAGGGTAATCAGATCACGATAGGACTTTAAAGCCACGCGCATCGTGGTATAGAGTTTATCGGCCCTCAGTTCAGTCTTACTCTTGTAATCGTCAATATCGTAGCGTTCAATCACCTCTCTTTCTGGTGCCATCCCCGGTTGACCGGTGCGAATAATCAGCCGGATAAAGGAATCTTGAAGTTCATTGCGAATGAAATCGACCAACTGCAAACCGGCATCGTCCGTTTCCATGATGACATCAATTAGAGCCACTGCTATATCCGATTCTCCAGCCAAAATGTCTCGTGCCTCCTTGCCTGACATGGCATGAAGTATCTGCAACGGTTTATCAGCAAATTCAAAGTGTTTGAGTGCAAAACGAGTCATGGCGTGGACATTGTCCTCATCATCGACAATAAGCACCTTCCAAGGTGGCCGTTCTATTTTAGTTTTTTTGTCAGTCGTTTTTATTTTAGTGCGGCTACCGTCTTTTGTATTTCTCACCAGTTTCATCTGTTAGACTCCGCATAGGAATTAAAAATTAAAAATTAAAAATGAATGAGTGCCAATTGGAGTCCAAACTTTAGTTTGGCAGGACTCCAAATCTTGGCGTTTTTCAGAGAAAAGACTTTAAATTTATATGGTTATTTAGCGCAATCTGGTTTGAGGGCCATAAAATACTTTGGAGGTTTTCAAATTAAAGTATGGCCCTAGTAGTCTATCAAATTAGAAGTCCAAACTTTAGTTTGGCAGTCGTCCAAACTTTAGTTTGGCAAGACTCCAATATACGCAAAAATTTTTCAGAGCAAAAACTATTGCGTCGAAGTTTGGAGTCCAAACTTTAGTTTGGCAGTCGTCAAACGTTAGTTTGGCAAGACTCCAATAGAGTTGTTGCAAATTAAGCCATGAGCTAAAGCTCATGGCTTAAAGCTCAAGTACCCTAAAGGGCACTAAAACAAAATAATATTATGTAAGACAATAACTTATTATTTTTTAATCACAAATAATAAACATCGGTACTTTTCATTCCTGAGTCGGCTTGAGCCTCCTGTCGCTTTGAGCTACTGGCGATTTAATTTGCAACAACTCTAATATACGCGAAAGCTTTTCAGAGCAAAAACTATTGCGTCGATTTGAGTTTGTCGTCCAAACTTTAGTTTGGCAAGACTCCAATATACGCGAAAGTTTTTCAGAGCAAAAACTATTGCGTCGAAGTTTGTCGTCCAAACTTTAGTTTGGCAATCGTCAAACGTTAGTTTGGCAAGACTCCAATATACGCAAAAGTTTTTCAGAGCAAAAACGATTGCGTCGAAGTTTGTCGTCCAAACTTTAGTTTGGCAGTCGTCCAAACTTGAGTTTGACAGGACTCCAATCTTTGCTCCCGTTTTTCAGCGACAAAACTTTAATTTTATCTTGTTATTTAGCGCAATCTTGTTTGAGGGCCATAAAATAATTACGTCGGCAAAAGTTTCGCTCCGCGAAACTTTTGCCGACGTGAATGTTTTCAAATTAAAGTCTGGCCCTAGTAGTCTGTCAAACTAGAAGTCCAAACTTAGCAGTCGTCCAAACTTTAGTTTGGCAGGATTCCAATATACGCAAAAGTTTTTCAGAGCAAAAACTGGAGCAAAGAAGTTTGTCGTCCAAACTTTAGTTTGGCAGGACTCCAATCTCAGTAGTTGAGAATGGCCCCTTCAAGACGAGCAATCGCCTACGATGAACTGGCCCACTAAAGACGAGCAATCGTCTACGACGAACTGGCCCACTAAAGGCGAGCAATCGCCTACAATGAACTGGCCCACTAAAGGCGAGCAATCGCCTACGACGAACTGGCTAAAGGCGAGCAATCGCCTACGACGAACTGGCCCACTAAAGGCGAGCAATCGCCTACGATGAACTGGCCCACTAAAGACGAGCAATCGCCTACGATGAACTGGCCCACTAAAGGCGAGCAATTATTTTTAGCATCATTCTCAACGACTGAATTTTGATAGGCTACGCCTAATCTCACCTGTTTCTCTTACATCTCAGAACCCAAATTATTTTCACGGCCAAAGAAGTACGTTCAGTATAACTTAATTTGAAAGCATCCAAAGTTTCGAGATATTATGGCCCTCAAACTCGATACGCCAAAAACCTGCCAAAAAATAGGTCAATAACAGGGGCCCACGTATCACTACTCTGCCAAACGCTAGTTTGGACGACTGTTTGGACTCCTGCCAAACTCAAGTTTTACGACTGCCTTCCTTACGTTTGTTCAACCCATCATTTATATCGTTTCACCCGTTTTTGCATCTATCTTAATTCTTTGGATATATTTGGGATGCAAATGGTCAAAGTCGTCATCGGTTGTCATCAGCCATGCACCCAAGGTTGCAGCGGTGGCCGCAATCCAAATATCATTTTGTCCCATCGGACGAGCGGGTTTGACTCTCTTTTCATAAAAATAATTAATCTTAGCATAATTATTAACAATAGTAGGTTCGCTAATGCTAATGTCAATAATTACCAGCGCTTCCAATAGCGCATTCAAGCGAGCTATTTTCTGTTCACCCCAGCCAAATTTGAGAGACAGTGCATACATTTCACCAACTGTCACAATCGATATAAGATTGCTGTTTGGAGTGCTGATGAGCCTATAATCGGATTCCAGTTGTTGACTCACAATATTTTCACGGATAAGTTGTAAAATAATATTAGTATCTAGCAACCGGAGAGCGTCCAGCGGAATCATGATAATTCCTCCAGGGCTGAGAGAACTTCTTCATCCGTTTCGTCCCCAGGCCATTTGCCAATGATCGCACTTAACCCACGTTCTTCTTTGAAGTCACTCATATCGAAGGGACGATGAAGCGGTGTTGGTATTCGTCCCCATATCTCTATGTCGTTTCCTTTCGCTATGACGATTTGTGCTGCTTCAAGGATAAGAAGTGCTCCTTCTTGAGTAAAATGTGCAGTGCCTGAAACGACCACATTTTTGCCTAACAGTGTTGAGAGTGTTTGTGGATCGATGGCTTTGGCAAAGCCATTAATGGCGTATTGTGTTTCGGCAGCAATCAGTGTGAAGGTGTAGTCACTGAGTCTTATTGCCTCCAATCGGCCCGCTACTCTCACCTGACGATGTGGGGCCAGTTTCGATTGATTAAAGATTTGTTCTCGTGTCAGTTCGGCCACAAAAGCAAGGGAAGCTTGTATGGCTTCATGGCTCAAAGAGGGATAGCTTTTCAGAATGTCATCGGGTGTCACCCCAGTCGCTAACTTTCCAAGTATCTCAGATATCAGGAGATGGGTATCTTTAAAACAGGCCTTACCTTCACAAACAAAGGGATCGGCGGTAATGTAATTTTGCCAGTTCATAATGATATTCCAGTTGATTATTGATTCTTTCAGAGGGGCACGGGTTCAGTTGAGGTATTTCCTGGTAGTGACACAGGCTATATTAATCTCGCCCCGTTGGGGCTTTTCGGTAGTTACTAAAGGATAGGTTGCGAAGTGAGAGACGGCGTTGTATGCTTCATCAACAGAAAGCGTTTAGGTAACTTGCGTGTGACAACCACAAAAAAATCCTGCAAGACTTGAGTACTGAATCTTTGCTCCCGTTTTTCAGAGCAAAAAAAGTAATTTTATAGGGTTATTTAGCGCAATCTGGTTTGAGGGCCATAAAATACTTTGGAGGTTTTCAAATTAAAGTATGGCCCTAGTAGTCTATCAAATTAGAAGTCCAAACTTTAGTTTGGCAGGACTCCAAACTTTAGTTTGGCAGGACTCCAATCGTTGCTCCCGTTTTTCAGAGCAAAAACTTTAATTTTATAGGGTTATTTAGCGCAATCTGGTCTGAGGGCCATAAAATACTTTGGAGGTTTTCAAATTAAAGTATGGCCCTAGTAGTCTGTCAAACTAGGAGTCCAAACTTTAGCAAACTAGTCCAAACTTTAGTTTGGACTTCTGACGCCTGGACGACTGCCTTACGTTTGATAAACGCAGTAACGAGCGAAGAGAGATAAATTTCCGAGCTTCGTTCTGAACGACGTTTCAGTTCTTAGCCGTGCCAAATGGTATATTATATATACAAACTACATCCGTTCAAAAGGAAAATCAATCAGAAATTGGACACCCTTGCCGAGTGTACTGTCACAAGTCATGCTGCCATGCAATTGTCTTGTGACAATATTATAGCAAATGTACATGCCAAGTCCACTACCCATACCGCGATGGGTGGTAAAAAATGGCTCAAATATTTTTTCCAAGTTTTCTGGCGCAATTCCTTTGCCAGTGTCAGAATACTCTAAGTGCAAATGCTTTCCTTCCCGCCGAACTGTGATCGGAATAACGCCGGCATTCTTACCTTCATCAAATCCATGTATCAAGCTATTCATCAGCAAATTGGTAAGTATCTGCTCGAAAGCCCCGGGCACACTGTAAATAACAAAATCCTTCGGACAAGTTATATGAATCTCAATCGCCGTCTTTTTGAACCGATTATGTAGCGTGTTAATCGTGTCCTTAATGGCTTCTTTCACATCAAACAGCCTGAGTTGTTCAGACGTTTGATCAACCGCGGTGCGTTTAAAACTAGTTACCAAGTCGGCCGCCCGTTCTAAGTTGGACAAGGTGAGATTGGCCCCTTCATCAATCATTTCCAATGCCGAGACTAATTCATCTATATCGACTTCTTCTTGCTCAAGTAATTTATTAATTTTCTTGGCATAGACTTGTAAGGTTGAAGCACTGGTAACCGCTACCCCAATAGGCGTATTAATCTCATGGGCAAAACCGGCCACCAGTCGCCCTAGCGAGGCCATTTTTTCGCTTTGTATCAATTCTTGGCGTAAGCGGTGTAATCTTAAATGAGTTTCCACACGCGCCAAGACTTCTTCCGCCTGAAACGGTTTAGTGACGTAATCCACGCCTCCTACAGAAAATGCTTTGACTTTGTCAAAGACGTCACTTAAGGCACTGATAAAAATCACTGGAATGTCGCTGGTTTTGTTATCGGCCTTGAATTTTTCACAGACTTCGTAACCGTCCATTTCTGGCATTTGAATGTCCAATAAAATCAAGTCTGGCAAAGTGGATTGAACCGACTTTAATGCCATATTGCCACTATTGGCGGGCCTGATTTTATAACCCCGTTCGGTGAGCATTTGGGTTAAAACATGTAAATTAGCGAGTGTATCATCGACAATCAGAATATTGCCTTTTGATGGTTGCATTTATCTGTCCCTCTATCAATTCTCAGTGATCAGTTATCAGTTATCTGGATATCCAGGGGCAACGCCCCTTTCTAGCCCCAACGGGGCGAGATTAATATAGCCAGGGGCATCGCCCCTGGCTTTGGTACGAGATTAATATAAAAAGGGGCATCGCCCCTGGCTTTTGTGCGAGGGCAACGCCTCTTGGAAAGCCCCAACGGGGCGATATTAATATAGCCAGGGGCATCGCCCCTGGCTTTAATATACGGAACGTACTTCAAATCTGTGAAAATGAAAAAATGAACGGTTAATAAAATTACTATAAAAATTAGCGACTTATCATTGATTAACTCATTTTTCATTTTTCATTTTTCATTTTTCATTAATATCCGTTGTACTCTCATTAGACTTGCTCAAGTAAATCCAGTAGACGCTCATACTGAAACTGGTTTGCCAGTTGAAGTAGGGCGTTGGCGAGTGGTTCGTTTTGCTTTTGGACTTGGATAATATAATCTTGCATTAACTCTATATCTAAGTCAAGCGCGGCTTGGTGCATTTGCGTTAATAAGTCATCAGGTAACGTGGCGAGTGTCTCTGGTGTCAGCACTTCTTGTGCGGCGGCTTCGTCAGAAACGGGCTCTTTCACGTCTTCATAGATATAGCGTACTCCGATATGCTTGTGCATCAATTCAAAGATATCGGCCTCTTTAAACGGTTTGCGTAAAAAGTCATCACAGCCGGCCGCCAAAACTTGGCTTCTGTCTTCGGAAAGCGTACTGGCGGTGAGTGCGACAATCGCAATCTCCTTTCCGTTGGGCGTGGCTTTAATCTTAAGAGTGGCCTGTAGGCCGTCCATTACCGACATCCGAATGTCCATCCAAATCAAGTGCGGTTGCCATTCGTCACAAATGTTAATGGCTTCCTGTCCATTGCTGGCTTCGCGGAGTTCAAAACCAAACGGATTGAGTAGCTGAATCAGCAATTGACGATTGTCCCTTTTATCATCGACAATCAGAATACGATAACGCGGTTGATTGGGTTCAAGGGCAATCACTTGACGTGTGGTTGGGCCACCTTCGTATGCGAGTTCGGCTTCGCTCACGACTTGGGCGCGTATACTAAATTGAAATACGGTGCCTTTGCTGACTTCACTGTGTACGCTAATGTCGCCACCCATCAATTGCACAAACTGACGACTGATGGGTAAACCGAGGCCGGTACCTTGTTGCGACGCTCTCCCGGTGGCCGTTTGAGTAAAGGCCTCAAACAATTGGTCGATTTCATCTTCAGCAATACCTGGGCCGGTATCTTCTACTCGAAACTCTAAAATCACCTCTTTACTGTCAATCGCCCCCTTTTCCAAAAGCCCCCCTTTTACAACGGGTTGGGGATATTTTGGGAGTTGGGATTTGACATATAAATAAATCCCACCCTCTTGAGTAAATTTAAGGGCATTACCAATCAGGTTAATGATCACCTGCCGCAACTTTTTGCCATCACTGTGAATATAGCGCGGCACCTCATCACCCCGTTCAATTCCGAATTGCAAGTGCTTACTTTCGGCCCGCAAATAGAACAAATCATGTATTTCATCCAGCAACTGATGCAAGTCAAAATTCTGTTCATCCAATGTGATTTTGCCAGCCTCAATCTTGGACATATCCAACACGTCATTAATCAACGACAGCAAGTATTCGCCACTGCGATTGATAATATTGACATTGTCTTGATGTTCAGGAGGTAAGCTTCGGCTACGGTGCATGATTTGGGCAAACCCCAAAATGGCATTCAGCGGCGTACGCAGTTCATGGCTCATATTAGCCAGAAAAGTGCTTTTGGCTTGGTTCGCCGTTTTGGCCGCTTCCTCAGCGCGTTGGCGCTCTTTGATTTCCTGTTGCAGTTCATAAGTCCGTTCCGTCACTTTTTGTTCTAAGTTATTGTACAACAACGAATTTTCAATAGAAATGGCGAGTTGCGAAGAGAGCATGTTCAACACTTGCAATCTCTGTGGTGTAAAGGCTCCTTCCGTCAAGCGGTTTTCTAAATACAAGATGCCGGTGAGTTTTCCTTGATTAATCAGCGGCATGCCTAACACGGATTTCGGACGCTGTTTGATAATATAAGGCTCTTGGCTAAAACGCCCATCTTGAGTCGCATCAGACAACACGACACTTTCTTGAGTACGCGCAACATAGTGAATAATGTTTTCAGAAACCCGAGAACAATCTTCAACCGCCAGGGATTGCAATACCGCTACCTCAGCGCTATCAATATGCCCTTCAGCCTCGATAAACCAGTTCTCTCCTTGAGGAAGCAGCAAACAGCCGCGCTCGGCGCCGGCATTTTCAATCACTATCTGCATCATTTTTTCTAGCAAACGGCTTAAGACAATCTCCCCAGAAAGTGTTTGAGCCGCTTTCATGACACTTTCTAAATCCAACCGGCTTGAAGCAGACATCCGATGAGTACCCGATGTCATAACGGTTGCGCCAGTTGTGATCGTCGCCGTGATGGGAACCGTTTGAGAGAGTTTCTGGGCGAACCATTGCGGATACCGATCCTCTAAATCCTTCACCTTCGCCACAGCGCCCCACTGTTGATAGCGATAGTGTGCTTCTCTCATATAGGTTTGAGCAAACTTGTCCATGCCACGCCCTAAATAAAACTCGGCCGCTAATTCATAAGCTAAAGCTTCTTCATGGATATATTCATTCTCTCTTGCACCGGCAATGGCTTTTTCATATCTCGCCATCGCTTCAGCGACTTGCCCTAAGACTCGCGCTTTCTCAGCTTCAACCAAGTCGTACTTGTGTTGGAAATTCATTGGGGCATTATCGGCCCAGCGTTTCATTTTCTGTTGGTTGGCTGCGACTTTTCCTCGGTATTCTTTTTGATGGCTCTGGTTGGCGGTGGGATACAGCGCCAGAACAATCAATGAAGAGTAGAAAGGATGTTGGGCAACCACAAACGTGCCTACCATACCTTGTTGGTACTTTTCGGCTAAAGTGGCGTTGGCAAACGCTTCGGCGTAATCTTTAAACCAATAACTGAGCATACTTTTGGTCTGATAGGCGACAAACAGGGAGGGAATATTCTGCGTTTTTTGCACCAGGGGTAACATTTCTACTTCATTAAACATATCACCCATCAAACGTTGCCTATCCGTTACGAAGCCCCTTAAATTCAGGACTAATTGTCCCCATATTCTGACGTAATACGACTGGTATTGCTGTTTTAGGCGTTGAATCAAGTCAATATAGGGTTTTTGTTTCTGATGCACCGCCGAAAGAGGCTCTCCAACCAAGAAGAGGTTGCCGCAATAATTGAGCGCCGCATAACTGACGTATTCCATATCACCAGTCTCTAAGCCGGCTTGAACGGCCTCACGAAAGGGTTCTATGGTTGAACGGGTATGCTCTTTCCAGTGTCTGATAAAAACGTTAAAGTGGGAGTTTATTTGACATTTTAGTTTTCTTGCCCCAAATTGCGCTAACACGTTCAAAGCCAGTTTGCCAAATTGGTAACCGGCGTTGATATCTCCTAATCCAGTACACTGGAGTAAGCCATACACTATGTATGCGTAAGCGGCTAAGGGCGAATTTCCGTCGTTGATACAAAGCTTGATCATTGTAAATACAATGGGTGACAACAGCGGGGAATTAGCAATATAAGCCGGCGTAAATATAGCCTTTAAGATTCGCAGAGCGGCCAGTTTATCGGGCGCTGTCATTTGCGGCTGGTTGTAGAGCCGATCAATATTGATGTTTTGAGGCGCTGTTTCGGACAAACAGATGCCTAACAGGTCTAAAACTAACACCCCCTTATCTATGGCCGCTTGCATCTGGTTTTGAGTAATATAAAACTGGATTTTCAGTTCATACACATTGACTTTGTCCAGCACGGTCTTGGCTTTAAGTAGGACAACCGCCATCAGCCTGTCGGCTGGCTCAAAGTCACCGCTGAGGTAAGCCGCTTCCGCCGCGTCATAATGCAAGCCCAAACTGAGTTCATAGTGTTGTTGCCAAGCGTTATTTCCCAATAAACCGAGGCCGGTTTGCAGATAGTCAAAAGCCGGTTTGTAAGCGGTTGCCGCTTTAGCTTTTTGGCCCGCTTGCCAGTTGAGTTCAGCTAATTTGACTTGTTCTTCGTCGTCACTGATGAGGGCAATGCCTTCATTGAATTGATTGACAATATCAAATATTTTTTCTTCTAAAGCGTCTTCGTGGGTATTGGTTAAGAGCAAACGTCCTATAGCTAAGTGTGTGGTTTGCTTGTTGGCATCATCAATCAAGGAATAGGTAGCTTGTTGGACGCGGTCATGTTGGAATTTAAAATGACAGTCTGCTTCACCTTTTTTTAGGTTTTCCAACGGTTTATAATTTCCATCTAACGGCAAAAGCAGCCCTTCTTCTATGGCAAGCCATAAATCCGCCAACGTTTCTTGAGATGAGTGTTGGTAAATCGTAGACAAAGTGTTTAGATCAGACTGATTACCGATACAAGCAGCCAATTTCAAAGCGGCTTGTGTGTGTGTGGGCAACTTCCCTATTTTGCCGGCCATTAATTCCACCACGTTGTCCGTCATATCAAGGGCCGCAATTTTATCTACGTCCCATTGCCATTGAAGTGCGTTGATATCAAACACCAACAATTCTTCTTCATACAACGACTTCAAAAACTCATGGGTAAAAAAGGCATTGCCTTGGGTTTTGTCATAAACTAGATCGGTCAAAGGCCCCATAGAGGCTGGTTCACACTTCAAAGAGTCGGCAATTAACGTGTTAACGTCACCGTGAGACAAATTGAGTAATGAAATCGAATGAACAGTCGCCCCGGCTTTTTGCACTTCTTCCACTGTCATCATCAGGGAATGGGTGGCATCCACTTCATTGTCTCGATAGGCACCGATGATTAAGAAATAGCGATTATCCATGTCCGTCATCAAGGTTTTTAACAGATTCAATGACGCCAAATCAGCCCATTGCAAGTCGTCTATAAACAACACCTGCGGATGTTCTTGTTGGCAGATAGCATGAAAAAAGTTTTGAAACACCAGATTAAACCTGTTTTGCGCCTCGGTAGGGCCAACTTGGGCAACGGCCGGTTGTGGGCCTATCACTAATTCTAATTGACCCATCAGGTCAATTAATAGTTGGCCGTTGTTACCAACAGCATTTAGGATTTCCTCGCGCCACCGGTTGAGTTCTTCGGTGCTTTCGGTGAGCAGATAGTTGCAAAACTCATTAAATGCTTGGCTGATGGCCGAATACGGAATGTTGCGCTGATATTGGTCAAATTTGCCGGCCGCAAAGTGGCCGTGTTTTTCAGTCATCGGTTTATGGACTTCACGCACCAAAGCGGTTTTGCCCACGCCTGAATAGCCGGCCACTAACATCATTTCACCGGCACCTTGACTGACACGCTCAAAGGCTTGCAATAAGGTGTTGATTTCGTTTTCGCGGCCATAGAGTTTTTGTGGGATTTGCAGTTTGCCAGAAAAGTCGTTTTGGGCTATTTGAAAAAATTCAATGTGAGCGATTTTAGCAAACTGAAGTTTGCACTCCTCTAAATCGGCCTTAACAGCAAAGGCTGATTGATAGCGATCTTCGACATTTTTCGACATCAATTTCATGACGATGTCTGAGAGAATGGACGGCACTTCGGAATTGATTTCATAAACCGGCACCGGCGTTTTAGCGATGTGGCAATGGACTATTTCGATAGGACTGTCGGCATCAAACGGCAACGATCCCGTTAACAGTTCATAAAAAGTCACGCCTAATGAGTATAAATCAGTGCGATAATCCAAGGCGCGATTCATGCGCCCGGTTTGTTCGGGAGAAATGTAGGCCAGTGTGCCTTCTAATTGGTTGGGGTTTTTGAGCGTTAGCGTTTCACGCGGTAACACGGTGGCAAGGCCAAAGTCTATGATTTTCAGTTGGTTGGTGGCCGGATTCCAGACGAGATTAGCCGGATTAATGTCCTTATGGATAATGTTGGCGGCGTGAATTTGGCCTAAGTTGTCGGCGATTTGGATGGCGAGGCGGAGGAATTCTTCAACACTCCCCCGGCCCCGGAAAAGAGGGGAGTTAGCCTTTAAGGAGTCACCGCCGAAATCTTCTAACACGATAACCAAAGTATTTTGGTATTTTTCAAGAGCATAAGTTTTAATCACGCCATCAAGATTGATGTTTTTGGTGATTTCGTACTCTTGGCGATAGCGCGTCAGTTCTTCTGGCGTGGGGTAATCCTCTTTAAGGACTTTGAGGATAACCGGTTGATTGTCCTCATCTCGAATAGCGCGATAGACGAGCGAGTTGGCGCTTTCGTAGATTAGGGTGAGAATTTTGTAATTGGGAAAAGTCAACATAGTCAAAATCTCTCAAAAGAAACTACAAGGATTCTCTCAAAAGAAACTGCGGTTGTTGTTATCCGTTTTTATAACGAATCCTTGTAGTTGCGGTTGTTGTTATCCGTTTTTATAACGAATCCTTGTAGTTGCTGTTGTTGTTATCCGTTTTTATAACGAATCCTTGTAGTTGCGGTTGTTGTTATCCGTTTTTATAACGAATCCTTGTAGTTGCGGTTGTTGTTATCCGTTTTTATAACGAATCCTTGTAGTTGCGGTTGTATGTATCCTTTTTTATAACTAATCCTTTTAAGAATCGAATCACAAGATGTGAATTTCATTAGAAACTCTCAACTAATTCAGTGATAACTTGTTCAAAGCTATCTTGGTTAAAATCATAAGTTGGTGTTTTTTCTAAACCATATCGTTCTGTAAATATCCAATCACCCTTTTTTTCCTTGAGTACGAGCATTATCTTACGCAGTCCAAGCTGCATGTCGATTCTTCCATAACCACCCACGATATTTAAACCCACCGGTTCAAATTCAATCGTTTCACCATTAAAAAATTTGATGACCAAAACGGGCTTTGTTCCAATAAATGGAATGTCATATTCGTCATCACGTTCTTCAAAAGAGAGTAAATCTTCTTTTTCAAATGGTTTTAGCCATTGTTTAATCTGTTCAAACAGTTCTTTGACTATTCCAATGTTCTACTTCAAAACGGGACTCTTTTTGATAGTTGAGCCATGCTTGCCGCTTGAGTGCTTGTGCTAAATGACTAGGCATGAGTCTATCTCCAATCAGTTATAAAAAGTAATTGACAATCGAGCTTGTTGCAAAACGGCTTTTACCACAGCTTTTCCTTAAGGCTATTCACATTCAACCCTTTCGGGGTTTCGCTAACGAAAATGCCAAAACCCACAGGTTTTCCTTAACTATAGTATTCCATAAAAATAGGACTCATCGATAATCAATGATGTTTCTCAATGACGTCCAAGATAAATCTTGGACTCCCCACGTCCAAGATAAATCTTGGACTCCCCAAAAATTTCATTAGAAACTCTCAACCAAATAAAAAGGCGGGCAAAATTACCCGCCTTCTTTTATTAACTAATTACTAATTACTTAGCGTTCATCAACGCGATAGTCGTATCCAACATTCTGTTGGAGAAGCCCCATTCGTTGTCATACCAAGACAACACTTTCACCAACGTACCGCCCGTCACCTTGGTTAAGGTGGAGTCATAATTTGAGGAAGTGGTGGTGTGGTTGAAGTCCACTGACACGAGTGGGCCATCATTGTAAGCCAATATCCCTTTTAACTCGCCTTCCGACGCCGCCTTCAAAATGCTGTCAATTTCTTCCTTGCTCGTTGCACGGGCTGCCACAAAGCTTAAGTCGACAACTGACACATTGATGGTTGGAACTCGGATCGCAAAACCATCCAATTTGCCATTCAATTCTGGCAACACCAAACCGACGGCGGCCGCGGCACCCGTCTTAGTAGGAATCATAGACTGAGTGGCGGAGCGTGCCCGACGCAAGTCTGAGTGATAAACATCAGTCAGCACTTGATCGTTGGTGTAAGAATGGATAGTCGTCATCAAGCCATGCACCACGCCGATTTTGTCATGCAGCGGTTTAACCAGTGGTGCCAAGCAGTTGGTGGTGCATGAAGCATTAGAAATCACCGTGTCGCTGGCTTTGAGGACATTGTGATTAACCCCATAAACGATAGTAGCATCAACATCTTTGCCGCCCGGTGCCGAAATAACGACTTTTTTCGCGCCCCCCGTTAAATGAGCGCTGGCTTTTGCCTTGCTGGCAAAGAAACCGGTGCTTTCATGCACAACTTCAACGCCCAATTCGCCCCACGGCAGTTTGGCAGGATCACGTTCAGCCAATACGCGAATTTTGTCGCCATTGACGATCATGTAGTCGCCATCTACCGACACTTCGCCTTTAAAAGGCCCATGCGCGGTGTCGTATTTGGTCAAATGGGCATTGGTGTTGGCATCGCCCAAGTCATTCACCGCGACAATTTGGATTTCGTTGGTGCGTCCGGCTTCATGAAGGGCGCGTAAAATGTTACGGCCAATACGGCCATAGCCGTTGATTGCTACTTTAATCGCCATTAAAGTTTCTCCTGTGAGTTGTAAAAAACCAAGTTCTATTGACGAATAACAGGAGTCGGCCAGTTTTAACTGGCCGACAGCCAAACTAAAGTTTTTGCTTTGCTCCCGTTTTTCATCGCAATAAATTTTGCGTCAAAAACTGACTTCTTCCAAACTGGACTCCTTCCAAACTAAAGTTTGGAGTCCTTATATACCCTTCCCCTTTCCTATTTACCCTAGTTAAAGAACGGCCTCAACCGTTTGGACAACGTTATCCACCGTCAAACCATACTCCTTGAAAAGTTCAGCAGCGGGGGCCGATTCGCCAAAGCGGTTAACACCAATGACTTTGCCCGACAAGCCAACATATTTCAGCCAGCCGTCAGTCACACCAGCCTCTACCGCCACCCGTGCCGTGACGCTGCTCGGTAACACCGATTCACGATAGGCTTCATCCTGAGCATCAAAGAAATCCGTACTCGGCATGGACACCACGCGGACTTTCTTGCCTTTGCCATTCAAGAGTTTAGCCGCAGCCATGGCAAGATCAACTTCAGAGCCGGTGGCAATAATAATCGCCTCTGGCGTACCGTCACAATCTAACAGTATATAACCGCCCCGCTCAATCAATTCCAATTGTTCCACGCTGCGCGATTGATGTGGCAAACCTTGACGTGAGAATATTAAACTGCTAGGCCCTTTTTGGCGTTTAATTGCCATCTTCCAAGCCACGGCCGATTCTACCGCATCACAAGGCCGCCAGACAGACATATTAGGTATCAAACGCAACGTGGCCGTTTGCTCGACCGGTTGATGGGTGGGCCCATCTTCGCCCAAGCCTATCGAGTCATGCGTATAAACAAAGATAGACTGGATTTTCATCAGGGCCGCCATGCGTAAGGCATTACGGGCGTATTCCGAAAAAATCAAGAAAGTGGCACCGTAAGGAATAAAACCGCCGTGCAAGGTAATCCCATTCATAATAGCGGACATTGCAAACTCACGCACACCGAAATAAATATAATTACCATCGGCATGGTCTTTAATGCCCTTGCTCTCTTTCCAAATGGTGAGATTAGAGCCCGCCAAATCGGCCGAGCCGCCTATCAGTTCTGGCAATAAAGGCCCCAAACCATTAAGGGCATTTTGTGAGGCTTTACGCGAGGCGATTTTTTCCTGTTTAGCATCCACGCTAGAAATAAACGTATTGGCCTGTTCCAAAAAATGCGCCGGCAATTCACCCTTTGAGCGGCGATTCAATTCAGCCGCGAGCTCCGGATACGCTTTCTCGTAGGCGGCCAACTTTTCATTCCACGCTTGCTCAAGCTTTGCGCCTTTGGCTTTGGCATCCCATCCCTCATAAATATTTTCGGGTATAACAAACGGCTCATGCTCCCAACCGATTGTTTTTCTTACCAAAGCGACTTCATCGGCCCCCAAAGCGGCCCCGTGACACGACTCCTTGCCTTGTTTATTGGGCGAACCCCAACCGATAACGGTTTTACAACAAATCAAAGACGGTTTATCAGTCACCGCCCGTGCTTGTTCTATCGCTTGTTTAACCGCCTCAGCATCGTGCCCATCGACTTTTGAAATGACATGCCAACCATAAGCCTCAAAGCGTTTGGGCGTATCATCGGTAAACCAGCCTTGGACTTCACCATCAATGGAAATACCGTTATCATCATAAAAGGCAATCAATTTGCCCAGTCCCCACGTCCCGGCCAATGAACAAGCCTCGTGAGAAATACCTTCCATCATACAACCATCGCCCAAAAATACATAAGTATAATGGTCAATGATATTCTGATCGGGGCGGTTAAACTGTCCTGCCAAGACTTTTTCGGCTATTGCCATCCCCACCGCGTTAGCGATGCCCTGCCCCAACGGGCCGGTGGTGGTTTCAACACCGGGGGCATAGCCATATTCAGGATGCCCGGGCGTTTTAGAGTGCAACTGACGAAATTTCTTGATTTCCTCCATTGACAAATCGTAACCGGTCAGATGCGCTAAAGAATAGAGCAACATTGAACCATGCCCGTTGGACATCACAAAGCGGTCACGGTTAGGCCATTTTGGATTAGCGGGGTTATGGTTCATATAACCATTCCACAACACCTCAGCAATATCGGCCATCCCCATTGGCGCACCTGGATGTCCCGAATTGGCTTTTTGTATAGCGTCCATGCTCAAGGCACGAATAGCGTTAGCGAGTTCTCTACGCGATGGCATTGATTTCTCCTGTGGCTAGGTGTTAAGAACAAATACATGTTTATGTTAGGGGATAAAAAAGTCGCGGCTCCCCCGATCACAGTGATTCATTTTAGATTGACTATTGTCGCTTAATTGGACGACTTCATCAATAGATCAAAAATTTCTTATAGACTATTAAAAAAATTGCTAGATAAACTATTAACTCGACAATGTAATATTAACGATTGCTAATAGACAGAGTTTGGTATTAGATAACAATTTTATTGACAATTATTGACATGCACACTAAATGGAGTATGTCTTTCAACAATTATGAGTATCAGCCCTTTATCCCCTCGCCTAATGAGAGCTTAGGGTTACTTGAATGCTTGAGAGTCCATTTTTTTGACGTGGAAGGCTAACCACCTCAAGCATTTATAATAATACGTACTTCAAAAAGGTGAAAATGTTGCTTGGGTTAAGTATTGAGAAGTTCACAAAATAAACGCTTCGCAGACTTACGGTTCGTTTACGTCGTTTACGTCGTTTACGTCGTTTACGTCGCAATTATATACCGCCCGCATCATGGCTTAAATGTGACATTGTTGATGTCTGCTCAGAAATATTTGCCGATTGGTTCACACCAAAGTTTGCCGATTGGTTCACACCAAAGTAAAAGGGACTTTTGGGGAATTTAAATACCAATTGTCCGGGCACTTAATTCTATACTTGGCAATTGCGCTCCCCTTGCTTTCCCCCCTTTGAAAAAGGGTTTTTTGGGGGAAATATTGGGGGGTGAATTATGCAAGTATTGAGTATAACATGTAGTCATCCAGAAAAGTTTTGTCCGTTTCCGGTAATGGGTAAAGGGTAATGGGTAATGCGAATTAAGGGTTGAATTGAATCATAAAAATCAATGACTTATAAAAACGTCTTTAAGATAAGTGATTTTATAAGGTTTCTAAATGACATCTTTGTTCATTCTTAATTTGCATGGGTAATGGAGCGGGCGCTTATGGCCTTGCCAATTACCAATTACCAATTACTAATTACCATTTACCAATTACCAATTAGCACGGCCATTTGGCTGGCAAGTGAGGTGGTGAAAATTATGAAACGAAGTATACTTTGCTTGCGTTGCGCTTTTGTAAAATCTTGGGCGTTGAGAGAAGAGTATCAAGTTCCCTCAGAGCAAAGGGATGAGACATGACAATGACAGTGTTCAGTATAACTACGCTTTGCGCGAAAAAAAATTGTGAACCGAAGGTTTGGATAGTAGGTGAAACCAAACACAACCTATCGACGAAAAACAAGTTTATCAAACAAGTAGAACGTGCGCGGCAACAAGTGGTGAAATTTTCCCCGTTTGCTATCGCGCACTGCCCGAAGTGCAACAGATGATACTCGATGCCAACATTCGACTTGTCTTTTCTTATGGTAAATGACTTTAAAAAAAATTGACGAAATACCACGGCTCGCTGGCTAAAAAAGCCAAACGACAATAAAAAAGTTTTATAAAATAAAATTTTTAGACTGTCATTTGACAGATGTCCAGAAAAGTTTTGACCCGGTTTAGACCTCCAAGGTTTTGAACGCTCTACGCTGTCATTAAAAGTGATATAAATGCCTAAGCATCACGGATTTCTGTAGTCCGATTCATTTAGGTTAACAAAAGTTAACAATAGCACTCCTAAGAGTGGGTGAATCTACTAATCGCGTACCGAAAATGGGAGATAGCCGCTTTATACAATCTGAAATCGCTTGGGGAAAAGCTTGCGTGATAGAATGTAAGTCGACGGTTTTACCCGTACTTTATCTCGCAGAAGAACCAGATACATGCCGCTTTATAACCCTAAAAAAAATTGATACTCGATGATCAAGTTTTTAGCCATGAGCGATTCCTCTGCGCTAAAAGCTCAAGTACCCTAAAGGGTACTAACTCGATCAATGCCATTATGTTCGCCCTGGCTTTCTGGCATAAGTTTTTCGTGAAGCAAAAAACTTTTGCCGGAAAAACTTAATACCATTGACTAACTCGATAGGGTTTGAGGCGGCTAGAGCAGACTTGAGCTTTTAGCCTAGAGATTTATCTCTAGGCTAACGGGGATAACCATCAAAAACTTGATCATCGAGTGATAAAGCTTTACGCCCTGAAGATTTATCTCGTAACGATACGGGTTTTTCACAACTTTTAATTGCACCCCTACGGTTTTTAGGACAAAACTTATCTGGATGACTATAATACGCTCACTTTAAAATAGGTTTGGTTAATCAATACCTTCGCCAATTGTATAAACTAATGTTTTAATTATAAATAATTAATAAAAATGAGTCCGCTCAAAGGCTTAAAGGGTTGCTTAGTACTTTTACTGTTAAAATCAATAACTTACCCATTAAAATCCGGTGCGCGAAAACCAGGGCACGAAATCACGCGCCGAAAACGGCCCTTGTCAAAACAAACGAGTTACTTGACTTTATGCCGCCTTATGCCGCCTGATGACGACATAAAATGTATGTGATTTTGCGAAGGTATTGTTATACTTTACATTTGCGCTTGTCTACGGCTCTTTTCTATCGGTGTGGGTGGCAACAGATTTCTATCGAAATGACAAAAGCTCAATGCTTAGTATAATATTAAAACGTCTACATCCACAGTTAGTATTAGGAGTAACAAAGTATGGAAGAAATTATATTAGCGGCAATAATTGCCGGCATCTTTGTTTTCATAGTAATAGGACCTCAATATCTTCTTGTCAAAACCAAGAAAGGATTGAGGGCCATTTCTGAACAACTGAACAATGAGCAAGAGCAACGCCAAAAGGCCGAAAAGTCTCTACAAGACACTCAGCGCCAATTGTCCACCACGACGGAACAACTGAATCGTGAGCAACAGCAACGCCAAAAGGTCGAAAATTCCTTACAAGACAGTCAGCGTCAATTGTCCAGCACGACGAAACAACTGAATCGTGAGGAACAGCAACGCCAAAAGGCCGAAAACGCCTTACAAGACACTGAGCGTCAATTGTCCACCACAACGAAACAACTGAATCGTGAGCAACAACAACGCCAAAAGACCGAGCAATTCCTCGACAAAACCCAGAGCGAATTGACAGCAACCTCGGAGCAACTGAGAAAAGAGCAACAGCAACGCCAAAAGGCCGAACAATCTCTTGACAAAACCCAAACGGAATTGACAGCAACCTCGGAGCAACTGAAAAAAGAGCAACAGCAACGCCAAAAGGCCGAACAATCTCTTGACAAAACCCAAACGGAATTGACAGCAACCTCGGAGCAACTGGAAAAAGAGCAACAGCAACGCCAAAAGGCCGAACAATCTCTTGACAAAACCCGGACGGAATTGACAGCAACCTCGGAGCAACTGAGTCTAGAACAACAGCAACGCCAAAAGGCCGAACAATCTCTTGACAAAACCCAGAGCGAATTGGCAGCAACCTCGGAACAACTGAAAACAGAGCAACAGCAACGCCAAAAGGCCGAACAATCTCTTGACAAAACCCAGAGCGAATTGGCAGCAACCTCGGAACAACTGAAAACAGAGCAACAGCAACGCCAAAAGGCCGAACAATCTCTTGACAAAACCCAGACGGAATTGACAGCAACCTCGGAGCAACTGGAAAAAGAACAACAGCAACGCCAAAAGGCCGAACAATCTCTTGACAAAACCCAGACGGAATTGACAGCAACCTCGGAGCAACTGGAAAAAGAACAACAGCAACGCCAAAAGGCCGAACAATCTCTTGACAAAACCCAGACGGAATTGACAGCAACCTCGGAGCAACTGAGTCTAGAACAACAGCAACGCCAAAAGGCCGAACAATCTCTTGACAAAACCCAGAGCGAATTGACAGCCCTCTCCGAACAATACCGAAACGAGCAAGAGCAACGCCTTAAGCTAGAACAGTCTCTTTCCGAAACGAAGGACAAATTAAATTCACCCCCGTCTGAGGACAGTTCTGAACATGCGGAGCAACTGCAACCCACAAAAGCCTACAGTGTTAAATCACTCGGCAATGGGAAAGTTCTCACTATACCGCGAGGCACCTCCAAGAACAATACGCCGATCAGTCAAGACACTTGGCATGGTGGGCGAAATCAGCAATGGCGCTTTCAGCCCTTGGGCGGCGTGGATCAGGGCTACTACCACATATTTTCTGTTAAAACTAACAAATGCTTAGATGTGCCATTAAACTCAATGGAAAATGATGCAGAAATCCATCAATATCTCTGTTACGGCAGTGACAAGCAAAAATGGCAGTTAATTCCCGCCCTTGAAGGTAGTTTTGTTATTCAATGCAAACAGAGCAGTTTGGTACTCGCCGCCGCATCAGGGAAAACGGGTAAAATTGTTCAATACACCCAGCGCAATAGTAACAGCCAACGTTGGATACTTACCGAGATATAGAAAGAGTACACTCAGCACCGCTAAAAGTGATATCGATCCGCTCTGAAACGCCGTAACGAGCGTAGCGAGATAACTCGTAAAGCGTTTGTTACTATTAACACACCGTCTGCATCAATGCCACACAGTTTGCGGAATTAGAAACAAATAATCCCCCCGCCTTTGGTAAAGCCGTCGTCTAATAGCTGAAGTGCCCTAAAGGGCACTGAAGACTCAATGCCATATCGTGTGCTTATAAAAAAATCCTGAATTTACCAGTCCCCTTTAGGGGACTTTAGCTTTGAGACAACGGCTTTACCAAAGGCTCTTTCTCGTTTATTTCTTAACTTAATGGCATTGACCGTCTGCATCCCCTGCCTAAAAACGTTGTATGGATTTATTCTTAGCAGCATCCCCTGATGTAAAGGAACTTGCCACGGTTTTACTCCCTTCTTGAGAGGGGATGAACGGGGTGTGTCACGGCTCTCAAACTAAAACGCAACTTGTGTGCAGTATAAAAACCTCCGAGGTTTAGCAATGACACCTCGGAACTTTGTCCGCTTTTCTGAACAACTAAAGGGAGGAAAAATGGCCCTTATTAAATGGTCTGACAAGTATAGCGTACACATCCAAAAAATTGATGAACAGCACAAACATTTCATCAATCTGATTAATAAATTGTACCAAGTGGTCGTTGAAGAATCGACACAAAGCAGTGTGGGCAAAATCTTGGATGAATTGTTTGACTATACGAACTATCATTTCAAAACCGAAGAAGAACTCTTCAAAACCCACAACTATCCAGGCTTTGAGATTCATAAACAACAACACGAGGCTTTTATAAAGCTGGTGCTTGAATTGAAAGAAGATTTTTCCAAAGGTCGCGTCACTATTACTTTAAAGATTCTAGCCTTCATGAACGAATGGCTTATTAATCACATCCTAAACTCTGACCAAAAATACGCCTCCTATCTCAATTCCAAAGGAGTCTCTTAAGTTAAAAATCAACAAACCTTCAACCCCGAAGGGGTTGCAATTGATACGCCATAGGTGAAACCGGTGGAAAAGGTAATGGGCACGCGCGACCCCAATGCCATTAAGTTAAGGGCAGACACGTAGGCCAGCCCCTACAAAACCTCGCGTCTTCAGGGGCTGTAGGGGCTTTCCTAAGTGTTCGCCCTGGCATTGACGCGCAACCCCGAAGGGGTTGCAATCGATACGCCATAGGTGAAACCGGTGGAAAAGGTAATGGGCACGCGCAACCCTGAAGGGGTTGAATGTGAATAGCTTTAGTGGAACTCCGGGAGTGCTGTTGCGAATAAAGACATTTAAAACAATAGCTTAGCGTGCTATTATCACTTTAGGCAACAAAATATTTCCTGTTAAAGTGCCATATCTATAGACTTCATCTTTTCAATTTGCTAATCTATGCGCTCGTTTAAAACTTAGCTGGCCATAAGTATCGGCCTAGTATTTTGCCAACGTATCCACCCTACCACCGGTTTTTAATCTTTTTTTTCTGGTTATTTGGCACGGTCCGGTTTGAGGGCCATAAAATGTCTTGAAAATTCGTTTATCCGCGTAATTCGTTGTACTCCGTTTATCCGCGCAATTCGTTGTACTCCGTTTATCCGCGTAATTAGTTGTACTCAACCCAGTTCAACCTGACTTGAGGGCCACAAATCTTAATTCGTTTAGGAGCAATATTAGTTGTACTCAACTCAGTTAAATGTCTTTTTAATTCGTTTCTCCGCGCAATAGGCGTTCCTTAACGAAGTTTCGTTGTACTCAGCGTAATAAATATAATCCTGTTCATCCCCAAATCCGTTGTACTCAGTGTCGTATAATCTGTCAATCCCTTAATCCGTTAAATCTCCTGAGTACAGCGAATTACGCGGATAAACGAATTAAGACTTTTTTAATGCAAAACCCGTACCACATTAAAACACCCAATAAAACTGTCAAAAAAAGTCGTACAAAATTCGTTTATCGGCCCGTAATTCGTTGTACTCAGCGTAATATAATCCTGTTCATCCCTTAATCCATTAAATCCGGTTCAACAATTTTAATATAAGTCATATTACGAAACGATTTCTACCATTCACCTGGTTCACTGAATACGCACAAATTCTACGCGACGGTTTTTGGCGCGTCCTTGTTCGGTTCGGTTGGTGTCAATCGCTTGGCTTTCGCCGTAGGCACTGATAATTAAACGGTTGTAGGCGATTTTGTGATGTTGTGTTAGAAAGGTTTTTACGGAAAGGGCGCGTTGATAGGATAATCGAATGTTATAGAGTTTGGAGCCGTGCTGTCGGTATGTCCGGCAATGACTAGGGTTGCGTCAGTTAAGGGCCCTTGTAGGACGCGCCCATATCGGTGTAAAAGTGGATAGGAGTCGGGCAAGATGTCGGCGGAGTCAAACTCAAAGAGGATGAGGGCACCGACTCTGGGCGGATTATCTGGATCAATGCGCTCTAAGCCGCGCATTTTATCGACTTTCAACGCATTGATGATTTCCGCTTCAGTGGTTGGAAAGAATAACGGTTCATCAGCCCACGCCCAGTTGATGTGGCTGAGGAGTAGTGCAATGACAAGTACCGTTTTCGGACAGCGGAAAGGTTTTGTGTTCATTGGGTTCTCCTTGGTGTTAGTTATCGATTGTCCTTGTAGGGGCAATCCTAAAAGGAAAGCCCTCTATTTATGCGAATTAAGGGTTGAAAAATCCATTGAAACTTGGGGCGATGCCCCAGGCTTTAATAACACTTACCGAAGGGGCTAAAGCCCCTTTGGTACGAATATCGATATAAAAATGAAAAATGTAGAACCTTGATTTCATAAGAATTAATTCAACCCTTAATTCGCATTATTTGATTTATCTATCTGAAAAACGCTATTTTAAGAGTTGTTGGATTTGCTCGTCACTGAGTACGCCTTGTACGCTCTGTAGTTGGCTTGATAAGTTTTCTTTGGCTATTTCTATTCCCTTTTCGATTCCTTTTTCTTCGGCTTGAGCGATTTCGTTGGGGAACAGAATGTGAATCAGTTCCTTAGCCGTTGGATCGTATCGAAGTGTTTGGATGTTCATGGTGACTAATGGCGAAAGTAGCAGAGTATTTTTTCAATAACTACAAGGATTACATTTTAGAAGGGATTATACGGAATATACGGAGGTGACTCTCAATAAAAATTGACGGGGTTGTTAGCCGTATTCTTTGTCAAAGCCGATAACAAATCCGTTTAGGGCGCATTTCCAAAAAAAAAAGGTCATTATCAATCTTGAGTACCAATCAATAGTACAACGGATACGCGAAAAAAACGGATAAATAAAAGGCTCGGCTCAAAAATAACTTCCTCAATCCTTATACACCACTATTGATGCGCCATGAGGAGATTGGGGGAAGTTAATTTTTCCTCGATCCAAAGTCACTTGAACGGTTTTTTTTTAAAGTCATCAAAGGGATCGATTTTGAACGGTTCAAAGTCACGGTAGTTGATCTATTGGTGCATCTAAAAAGATTAGGATAATTAATTGAACACTATCCGTTTATTTCGAGTATCCGTTGTACTTAACTGTCCGTTAAAATGGGAATGCGCCCTCCGTTTCGGAAAGCTTCGCTGAACTTCGTTTCGAGTATCCTGCGCTTACGAAAAATATTGACTTAACGGCCCACACCTAACAAGGTGAATAGGAATGGGGAAAGATTAATAGGAAAACCGTTTCAGAATAGGGCCAGGGTGAGGATGAAATAGGTGACAGCTACCACCGATAAGTGATTGATTTTAAATACCCGCACTGTTCAGCCTAGACTAGTACAGTAAAGCGGAAGTTTCCATACCACCCCAGCGCCAACGGCTAAAGCCGTTGTCTAAAAGCTTAAGTACCCTAAAGGGCACTGCAAGAGGGTTAGTAGGCTTTAGCCTACTTTAGCTTTCAGACAACTGGTGAAAGCTGTTGGCTGGTGGTACGGGAATTTCCGCCCTCCTGTACTAGCCACACTGCCCTTAAGTTAGGATTGCCTGGCGAGACGGAACCCCACGCCGTCGCTGCGGTCGTCACGCGATATCCAGTCACGGGTCGCCGACCGCACGAACCCCGGTAAGTCGTTCCACGCACCGCCGCGGAGCGCCCGAAGGCTGCTATTAGTGCAACGTTGTTCCTTGCCAGTGTACTTGCCTTGATATTCAGAACAAGTCCACTCCCACATGTTCCCTACTGTGTCATATAATCCAAATGGATTGGCTGCAAAAGAGCCTACCGGGGCCGTATATTGAAAACTATCACCACAATAACTCCTCCAACAATTGGCTTTATTGGAGCCAATGTTATTGCCCCACCAGTACTTGGTAGTCGTTTCAGCACGAGCGGCGTATTCCCACTCGGCTTCGGTGGGCAAGCGATAGTGATGGTTGGTTTGTTCGCTTAACCATTTGGCGTATGCGGTGGCATCGTCCCAAGACACATTAATCACTGGACGGTTGCCACGTCCCCAACCTCTATCACTTGGTTTGCTTCTACCCGTTGCCTCGGCAAACTTATCATATTCGGCAAAGGTGACTTCATACACACCCATTGCAAACTTATCCACTGATACCCAATGTACTGGCTTTTCATCACGGTTTCCATCGCCTTGAATCTCGCCCATTTTAAAACGCCCGGCTGGAATCATCACCATTTTCGGCCCTAAGCTTACAAACTGATAGGTGGTGAGGGTTGATTGATTTAAGGGTTTATTCTTCAACACAGAGACACGGAGCTACACAGAGTTTCACAGAGATTTTCGTTAGCTTGATGACTTTGTGTGACTCTGTGGTACTCTGTTGTATTCTGTGAACTTTGTGTTAAAAACTATGAAGGAATTGGAAAACGAATTAGTCAAATGGGTGTTTATTATAGTTGCCCCCATATTGCTCGTCGGTATTTTGGTTAATTTGCCAATCCTCCAAGATGAAACACCACCTGAGAGTACAGAATCGCGTCAAGTCAAGCCTGATGCTCGCATTCTTTTTACCTTAGATCGTTTAAATCAAGAAGGTAAAGAAGCCTTTAATATCGCTGACTACCCCACTGCTCTGAAAAAATGGGAACAAGGTTTAAATTTAGCGCGTCAAGCTAAAAATCAACGGTATATCGGAACTTTTATTGGCAATCTCGGCAATGTTCATCTTAAATTGGGTAACTACCCAAAAGCCTTGGACTATTTAAAGCAGTCTTTGGCAATACATCAAGCAATCGGTTACAAACGCGGGCAAGGGGCGGTTTTGACTAGCATCGGCGTGGTGTATAACAACTTGGGCGACTACCCAAAAGCCTTGGACTATCATCAGCATGCTTTGAAAATAAAGAAAGCAATCGGTAACAGACGCGGGCAAGGGGCGGATTTGACTAACATCGGCAATGTTCATCAAAACTTGGGCGACTACTCAAAAGCTTTGGACTATTATCAGCAGGCTTTGGCAATAGATAAAGCGCTCGGTGACAAAAACGGGCAAAGGGCATATTTGGGTAACATCGGCGTGGTGTACACTAAATTGGGCGACTACCCAAAAGCTTTGGACTATTCTCAGCAGGCTTTGGCAATACGTCAAGCAATCGGTGACAAACGCGGGGAAGGGGCAGCTTTGACTAACATCGGCGTGGTGTATCAAAACCTAGGCGAATATCAAAAAGCCAAAAACGCTTTTCAAGACAGTTCGCATTAGACACCAAAACCACAAAATGAAAAAAAATCAAGTTTACGCAAAAGTTTCCGCTGCGGAAACTTTTGCGTGAAAAATAGATTGACAGACAATAATTATTTGTAATATAATACGCATTTGAACTTAGGGAAGTTCAAGAAGGCAGGTATTAGCGGTTCAGTATGAAATGTTATACTGGTGAAACCTAGACTTATAATTAACATAAGATTAGCTTCAAAATCAAGTGTATATTATACATAGAGTCACATATGTGACGTGGGGAGCTTACCCCTTAAACATAACTAATTCTACTATTTTTTGGTAGTTTTGGCGTTTTTAAGTAAGAGTATCGCTATTGAAAAAAGCATAGGTGTAGGCGAATATTGGAGAGCACAACGCGGTTTAGCCGCCACCGAAGCCAAACTCAATCAACCCGAACTTGCCATTGCTCACTATGAGCAAGCCCTTGATAATATTGAGCAAATCCGCAATTTGCTGACCAAAGAACATAAAACTTTCATGCGTAATAAAATCGTTGTGTCTGATGAATTCATTGCCCTTTTGCAATCCCAGCACTCAGTCCAACCGAAAAACGGCCATGATCGCAAAGCCTTTGAAACCTTTGAGCGCAAACAAGGGCGGTTATTTTTGGAAGAAATGGGTCAAAGTGGGGCGCGGCAGTTTGCCGGCTTGGATAATGCAATTGTTGAGGCCGAACAATCACTTGCGCTGAAATGGCAACAATTGACAACGCAACCGGTTACGCCGCAAGAACGCGCCACCGTTGAACAAGCGGAAGTCCGGTTAAAAGAGCGTATCAAAGCAGAATACCCCAAATACTACGCCCTGAAATACCCCGAACCGGTTGATTTAGCGACGCTGCAAAACCAAGTCTTACAACAGGGCGAGATGATGTTGGTTTATGGGCTTTTAACAGCTTCAAGTATAGAAAATAAAAAGACTGTGCTATGGGTTATCGGCAAACAACAGTTTCAAATGTTCACCCTGCCAGTCGATGAAGACACGTTAAAGCAGCAAGTCAAACAATTGCGGCGCTATCTCTCTAACTCCGAGTTTAATAGAAGAGAATTCCTGCCAGCCAGTCTGCATATGCACCAAACGTTGTTGCCTGAAGCGGTACATCAAATGTTGGCCGGTGCGGAAATACTCTATATTGTCCCCACGGGGCCTTTATATGGTTTACCGTTTGGCTCACTGGTAACATCCTACGAGCCGAGGCGCGAGATTCACTACCTTATCGAAGACTATGCGATAAGCTATCTCTCTTCGGCATCGCTGCTTAAAATCATCCGCGATGCTGAGCGTAAGACACCACCGCCAGAACCATTCTTGGCTTTTGCTGATCCAGACTATCCGCCCTGTGAGATAGACGATGAAAAGGGGGCCGAAACCGTTGCCCAACGCCGTACCAAATCCAATCTCAAATGGATCAACGGTGGCTGTTTCAATCGCATTGCCGCCACTGCGGACGAAGTGCGTGAGATTGCAAACTTATTCAATGCCGATCACAACAAGGCCTTGTATTTAGGCCCCAAAGCCAGTCGCAACACCGTGTTTGCTCTTAATGACAAACAACAATTGGACGATTATCGTTATGTGATGTTTTCGGTGCTTGCCGTTATACCCTATCGAGTCAATCAGATAGAACAACCGGCCCTCATTTTATCTAACCCATTGACAGAGGGTTATTTAACAATGGCCGACGTATTCGCGCTCACACTCAACGCCGACTTGGTGAATTTATCCGCCTGTAATAGCGGCTGCGCGGGCGACAGCTGTAGCGAAAATGTGCGCGGTGAATGGATTATGGGATTAACCCGCGCCTTTATGTATGCGGGCACCTCTCGCGTTGCCGTTACTTTATGGTCAGTGAATTTATCTTCGGCTAAAGATTTAAGTGTAGGCCTATTTACTCATCTCAAAGCCAATCATCACCAAAAAATGGCCCACGCCTTACGTGAAATCAAACTGAAAATGATTCAAGGCAAGGCCAGTAGTCGGAAATATGCGAGCCCGTACCACTGGGCAGCGTTTGTGGTGTATGGGGATGGGCAATAAGCCTTCTGAGTAGTACAACGGATTACGTCGCTTATTGAGTACAACGAATTACGCGCTTATTGAGTACAACGAATTACGCGGATAAACGAATTAAGATTTGGCTGGGGCAAAAAGCCTTCTGAGTAGTACAACGAATTACGTCGCTTATTGAGTACAACGAATTACGCGCTTATTGAGTACAACGAATTACGCGGATAAACGAATTAAGGTTGTTTGGCTGGGGCAAAAAGCCTTCTGAGTAGTACAACGAATTACGTCGCTTATTGAGTACAACGAATTACGCGCTTATTGAGTACAACGAATTACGCGGATAAACGAATTAAGATTTGGCTGGGGCAAAAAGCCCTCTGAGTAGTACAACGAATTACGTCGCTTATTGAGTACAACGAATTACGCGCTTATTGAGTACAACGAATTACGCGGATAAACGAATTAAGATTGTTGGCTGGGGCAAAAAGCCTTCTGAGTAGTACAACGAATTACGTCGCTTATTGAGTACAACGAATTACGCGGATAAACGAATTAAGATTTGGCTGGGGCAAAAAGCCTTCTGAGTAGTACAACGAATTACGTCGCTTATTGAGTACAACTCAGTATAGTAATATAATCCTGTTCATCCCTTAATCCGTTAAATCCGGTTTAACAGCTTTAAAGGAAAACAACATGAAAACCGAAACCAAACTTATCCGTTTTGATTGGGCAATGAAAAGTTTATTACGTGACAAAGCCAACTTTGACATATTGGAAGGCTTTTTAAGCGCCGTACTTTGTCAAGACGTTTCTGTTATCGAAATACTCGAAAGCGAATCCAACGTGCCTGATATTGACCAAAAACTCAATCGGGTTGATATTCTTATCCAAGATAAACAGCAGCGATATGTCATTATCGAAATCCAAAATTGTCACATTACTGCTTATTTGGAACGCATTCTCTTTGGCGTTTCTAAAGTCATTGTCGATAATGTGAAATCCGGTGAAGACTATCGTGAGATTCGCAAAGTGGTTTCTATCAGTATCCTTTATTTTAATTTAGGGCTGGGTGAGGATTATGTTTTTTATGGCAATACGGAGTTTCGGGGTTTGCACGACAATAAGCCACTGGTTTTCCGGCGGCGGAAAGAAGACAAAACGCTTGAGAAATTCAAAAGCCAAGATATTTTTCCAGAATACTACTTGATTAATGTGGAACGTTTTGCTGATGTGATGAAAACGGACTTGGATGAGTGGATTTATTTGTTCAAGCACGCAGCCTTACCCCCTAATTGTCAAGCGAAAAACCTCGACAAAGCCGGTGAAAAACTGGACGTGTTGAAAATGAAGCCCGAAGAACGCCACCGTTATGAGTTGTATCTGATGGCGCTGGTGAATGAGCAAGATGCCATTGATACGGCACTTAACAAAGGTAAAATCAGTGGAAAATTGGAAGTTGCTCAAAAAATGCAAAAGTCCGGTATGGATATGGAAACGATAGTCGCTTTGACTGATTTGAGTCCCGACTTAATAGCAAGTGAACCTTCAAATCCAGGGGTCATTATCAGTTTTTGGTGAACAATTTCTCGTAATTGGGGTAATTTAACGTTTCGTTTTGATAAAATCCTTTTATCTCGCAAACGAAACGCCACATACCAGCGTATGACATTTTCCACATACATATTTGGCGGAAAAATCCCATCTATCTTTAAACAAGTCGGGAAAGCTATAATAAACCGGCACGACGGCTTCTGGATCACGATGCTCCTGTTCAAAAAACAGTCGGTTGACGACGCGCTTAAAAATTTCGGTTTTGCCCATGCGCCGTTGTCCGAGCAAGACGGTAGACATGGTACGGCGCGTCCGTGCTTTTAACGCCGCTTGATAAAAGTCGTCTAAAAAAATTCACGATCCGTGTAAACTTCTTCTGGAACTAACGTTCTGATGGCCCATTGTTGAGTTTGATTCATGGTGTTATTTATTACTTTATCTCTCAGTACACGACAAACAATTATAACTAGTTTATCGCTATAATGTTGGACACCTGCCAAACTAAAGTTTGGACTCCTGCCAAACTAAAGTTTGGACGACTGCCAAACTAAAATTCACAATTAACAATTCACAATTCACAATTCGTTTACGTCACAATTAGAAGGGGGGGCCTAATAACGAAAAATGATATATAAAATAATGCCTTCTGAGAGGCCGGTAATGAGGGCCATTGTGTAAAGATTACTGGCTCTGAAAAGGCTGAAAATAATCATGCCTAGGAAAATTGAAAATAAAAATATCTTTTTATCAATGCTTTGCAAAACAGCTAACGTTAACCCAGTTCCAAGAAATATCAGCGCAGAAATGATAACAACAATGGCTGAGCCAATCACGATTTCCGACAACGAGTAAACTTTGTCATCAAGGTCTCTGATGATCTTGTTGAAGACAAACAATAAGAAAATCAATAAGGAAATGGAAGGAAAGGGCGCAATTGTCACTTTCAACAGATTGGCCGAGACTTGTTCGGTAAAATCAGGCACAAGTATCAAACCAATGATCACCATGGAGATGATAGTGATGAGGCTTTGCAAGTAAAATAACACTGTTCGATTTGTCAACATCGGTTGTGTTCCTCAAGTTATAAATAAAACGTGTATAGAAATCCCCATCGAGATGCCACTTAAAATGGCAATTACCTGAATGCTTTTGGTCAACAATATATTAGCAATATACATCACTAGAACAAGTGAATTAAGAAAGATGGGAACAACTGAGTCACTAAACTCTTTATAGATGAAAGCTTCAAAAAAGTAAAGAAAAAGGGTTGTCGCTAATAGTGTGACTAATAAATAGTTGAATGACGCGAAAACGCTTAGGGTGCTTTCATCTCGCTTTTTGACAAAACTTCCTGTCGCGACAAAAAGGTAAGCGAAAAAAATGGCAAGCGGAACGGGACCAAAAACGGAGGCGAACACCTTGATAATGTTTCTAACGGTGACATCTTTGGCTAAAAATTCAAATAACAATAAGCTATAAGGTATCAATAAAATGATAACTAAGCCGCGGGCTAGTGTTTTAGTCATCGGTTTGTAGTAGGTTTGTAGTAGTGCAGTAAAGCGGAAATAGAAAGACCACCTCAGCCAACTAAAAGCGAAAGTAGGCTAAAGCCTCAATGCCATTAAGTTAAGGAATTAGAAACAAATAATCCCCCCGCCTTTGGTAAAGCCGTCGTCTAATAGCTGAAGTGCCCTAAAGGGCACTGAAGACTCAATGCCATATCGTTTGCTTAGAAAAAAATCCTGAATTTACCAGTCCCCTTTAGGGGACTTTAGCTTTGGCTCTTTCTCGTTTATTTCTTAACTTAATGGCATTGAGGCTAAAGCCTACTGAGCCTTTTGCAGTGCCCTGACACGTACAGTAGCTCTTAGACAACGGCTTTAGCTGTTGGCGTTGGGGTGGTATCGAAACTTCCGCTTTACTGTACTAGGTTTGTAGTAGTCGCTTTAGCGACTCACAAGCCGCTCGTTATGTTAAAAGGCTCTTGTTTAGTAGTCGCTTTAGCTTGGACACCAGTTTGGATGCAGGCTGAGAGGGCCGGCTGTGGGCGAAATAAAAAGTGGGCAAGCGGGCTTTGATATTGTGGTATTTTTTGAGATCAGAGTGCCCGCTTACCCACCCTACAAATCTAAAATTCACAATTCGTTTACGTCACAATTCATCATTCACAATTCACCATTCATCATTCATCATTCACAATTCACAATTCACAATTAGATTATTCTCCCATGCTCGCCAATAAGTCCATTTTATGTTCACGCTTCAGCGGTTCAATCAGGTGATTGAGGTTGCCCGCTAAAATCTCGTTCAATTGGTATAGGGTTAAACCAATGCGATGATCAGTGACTCGTCCTTGTGGAAAGTTGTAGGTGCGAATGCGCTCGGAGCGATCACCACTGCCTACTAAATTGCGTCGCGTCTCTGCTTGTTCCGCCTGTTGACGATCACGCTCGGCCTGTAAGAGGCGTGCTTTCAATAAGGAGTTAGCACGGGCGCGGTTTTTATGTTGGGAACGCTCGTCTTGGCATTCCACCACGATGCCAGTTGGTAAATGGGTTAAGCGGATAGCAGAGTCGGTTTTGTTGACGTGTTGTCCACCCGCGCCAGAGGCGCGGAAAGTATCTACCCTTAAATCCGCCGGATTGATTTTAATGTCATCCACCTCTAGCACTTCCGGCATCACCGCTACCGTACAAGCTGAGGTGTGAATACGGCCTTGAGACTCCGTTTTTGGCACACGCTGCACCCGATGTACGCCCGATTCAAACTTGAATTCCGAATATGCGCCCGGCCCACTGACGCGCATGATAAATTCTTTGTAGCCGCCATGTTCACCTGCCGTTTTGTTGATGGGTTCCATTTGCCAACCACGCTGCTCAATATAGCATGCGTACATCTTCGCCAAATCGCCAGCAAATAAGGCCGCTTCATCGCCGCCGGTGCCGGCCCTGATTTCTAAAAAGATATTGCTATTGTCACCGAGTTCTTTGGGCAGTAAGAGTTCTAGCAGTTCTGTTTCTAAACGCGCCTCTTCGGCTTGCGCTTGCGCTAACTCTTCTTCTGCCAAGGCTCGCATTTCGGCGTCTTTATCGCGCAGCATCTCTTTAGCGCCTGCAATGGCTTCTAAATTGTTGCGGTATTGTTGAAAACAATCCACAATGGGTTGAATTTCTGCGTGTTCCTTGGACAAGCTACGAAACTTGTTTTGATCGGCGATGATTTCAGGTTCAGCCAGTAGGGCATCAAGTTCCTGTAAACGCTCAGTGAGATTTTCTAGTTTGGTACGGATAGAATCTTTCATGTTTTGATAACGGGTAATTGGTAATGGGTAATGGGTAATTGTAATTGGCTATTTTTGATGAGCCATTGTTTCGTTCATTTGTACGAGACGGGCTAAGCTAATATCGCTTTGCAAACTTAGTTTATAATACAACAAATTAGGCAATAAACCGGCGTACAAATTTTATGCGGAGTATACAAGCCCCAACGGGGCGACATTAATATAGCCTGGGGCATCGCCCCAGGAATTCACAATTCACAATTCACAATTTACAATTCACAATTCACAATTCACAATTCATTATAAAGGAGAGGAGGCTATGTCAGAAACTTCAATGAGTAAGGAGTATTTAGGTATTGCTGATATGATGACAGGCATGATGATGGTGTTTATGTTGATTGCTGTCGCGTTTATGTTAACTGTGGAGGCTTCTAAAAATGAGATTGAGCGTCAAAAAGATGCGATGGCAGAAATTGCCGAAATGGCGGAGCGTAGCCGTTTACAGTTAAATAAAGAATTGTCGGAGGAGTTTGCGGGTAATTTAAAGGCGTGGAACGCTGAGATTTTGAAGGATAATACGGTGCGCTTTAAGGCACCTAAAGTTTTGTTTAAAACGGGAAGAAGTACGTTGCGCCGCCGCTTTAAAAGTATTTTAAGTGATTTTTTTCCTCGTTATATTAATATATTGCAGCGTTATGCCTCAGAGATTGAGGCTGTCCGAATTGAAGGGCATACGTCTAGTGATTGGTTGGGTGCTAATGAGATGGCAACACGTTATCTTAATAATGTTGAATTATCCCAACAACGGGCATTAGCCACGTTGGAATATTGTTATAAGGATACTTCGGTAACGGAAAAGCAACGGGTATGGCTCAGAAAAGTGTTGAGAGCTAATGGCTTGTCTTTTGCTCGGTTGATTTTGAAGGCGGATAAGACGGAGGATGTTGAAAAATCTCGACGCGTTGAGTTTAAAGTCGTTACTAAGGCAGAGGATAGGTTGTATCAAATCTTGGAGCGTTCTCGTTCTGAGTAGATTTAATTGCGTGGAGTGAGTACAACTAATGGCGCGGAGTGAGTACAGCGAATTACGCGGATAAACGAATTGGGAGGATAGTACAACGGATGACGTGGATGAACGGATTGGTGGGGAAGTACAACGAATTACGCGGATAAACGAATTGGTAGGAAAGTATAACTAATGATGCTCAGTACAACTACTAACGCGGAGTACAACGAATTACGCGGATAAACGAATTGGGAGGATAGTACAACGGATGACGTGGATGAACGGATTGGTGGGGAAGTACAACGAATTACGCGGATAAACGAATTGGTAGGAAAGTATAACTAATGATGCGGAGTGAGTACAACTAATGGCGCGGAGTGAGTACAACTAATGGCGCGGAGTGAGTACAACGAATTACGCGGATAAACGAATTGGGAGGAAAGTACAACTAATGGCGCGGAGTGAGTACAACTAATGATGCGGAGTGAGTACAACTAATGGCGCGGAGTGAGTACAGCGAATTACGCGGATAAACGAATTGGGAGGATAGTACAACGGATGACGTGGATGAACGGATTAACAATGATGTGAAGTACAACGAATTGCGAGAAGTGAGTCATAACGTGAGCTCGAGTTGAAATTTCAGTGAGTTATATAATTAGTAATTGTATAAGGTATTTATTTATAATGACTTTTAACTCAATAAGTGAAAAAAACCAGCTTTACTGACTCATTTCAGTTTATGGCCCACAATTGTCGGGTTATTAACCTATTAATGTTAAGGGTTTAATACTCAAAAAATTGCCGTTCCAGAACGAAGTGTCGCTGTACTCACTCCTTGTCATTCGTTTATCCGCGCTTGTGTATACTTAGCATCGTCATAAATTGCGCTTTTTTAACAGCCAACAGCTAAAGCAGTTGTCTGAAAGCTCAAGTCACCTAAAGGTGACTAATCTCGCTCGGGGATTTTTCCAAAAGGCCAAAGCGCAAATTGTAACGGTGGACAGTATAGTTGTACTACGTCACCGCCAATCCGTTTATCCGCGCAATTCGCTGTACTCAATTAGTTGGACAACGTCACCGCCAATTCGTTTATCCGCGCAATTCGCTGTACTCAATTAGTTGGACAACGTCACCGCCAATTCGTTTATCCGCGCAATTCGCTGTACTCGGTTTGAGTAATTCGCTGTACTCGGTTTGAGTCATTAGCTGTACTACGTCACCGCCAATCCGTTTATCGGCCCGTAATCCGTTGTACTCGGTTTGAGTAATTCGCTGTACTTGATTTGAGCAATTAGCTGTACTACGTCACTACTAATTCGTTTATCCGCGTAATTCGCTGTACTCGGTTTGAGTAATTCGCTGTACTCGGTTTGAGTCATTCGCTGTACTCGGTTTGAGTCATTCGCTGTACTCGATTTGAGTCATTAGCCAAAGCTGAAGTTTTGGATTCCATGTTATTAGGAGGGTGTTTGTTATGAGAATAGAGGAAATGCCGTTAATAGTGGCTGTTGTGGTGGCCGTCTTTATGAGTATTTTGGCTGTGAAGGATTATAGGAGTTTTAAAAGGGGGCAGCATGTTGATTATAAGTCGATGATTGTTAGTCTCGGTATTTTGGGCACTTTTTCTGGGATTATTTTGGGGTTGTGGGATTTTGATAGCGAAAATATTTCTGAGAGTGTGCCTAAATTGCTGGATGGTTTGAAATTGGCTTTTTTTACGTCTATTTTTGGTATGGCGTTGTCAGTCTTGTTGTCGGTGTTACAGGCGCAACCTGAAAAAAAGCTTGAGACTGATACGCTGCTATTGGATATCAAGCAACAATTGGAGAAGGCTAATCAATCCTTGGCGGCCGTTTTATCCCTTGCTAATCAGCAATGGAAAAAGACTAATCAATCGCTGGAGAAATTGCTAAACGCTCAACCAGAGATTAAACAGCAATTAGAAACGGCTAATCAGAACCTAGCGGCCGTTTCTGAGGATGTTAAACAATTCCGAGCGAGTTATCAGCGTTATCAGCACCCGCATCGCTTTGTCAAACGAGGTGCAAATGGGCAACTTCTGTCTGAAGAGGCTACAGAATGGGCCGCTGTTCAGGATAATGAAACAGGGCTGATTTGGGAAGCGAAAACCAATGATGGCAAATTACAGGATAGTCAGCATACTTTTACTTGGTATGATCCTGAAGGTGAGGTGGTGGGCAAAGAGAATGGCGGAAGTTGTCAAGGTTGCCGGTGTGATACGGCGGCTTATGTGGCGCGCATTAATGAGATGAAATTGGCTGGCGCGAGTGATTGGCGAGTGCCGACGATAGCGGAGTTGGAAACGTTGCTTAAGGATAAAAGCGTTATTGATAAACGCTATTTTCCTGATATCCACCCCGATTGGTATTGTTCTGCAACGCCTCATGCGGAGAAAGGCCTTTGGTGTTTTTATGTTGAGATGGGGCAGCGGGGGCAGAGTCCGTTTGGTTATGGGCATTTGGTGTTGACGCGAAGTTTAATGATGAATGATTAATGATGAATGATTAATGATTAATGATTAATGATTAATGATTAATGATTAATGATTAATGATTAATGATTAATGATTAATGATGAATGGTGAATGATTAATGATTAATTAATTAAACTTTGGTTTTTTTTACTGAAGCGGAATCTTTTCGGGGATCATGTTTTCTCGCATAATGAACTTATCTACTCACCACCCCTGATTAATGATGAATGATTAATGATTAATGATGAATGATTAATGATTAATGATTAATGATTAATGATTAATGAAACGTAGTAACGAGCGGAGCGAGATAATTCAAGAATAGTTAATTTATTGTTTTTAAAATAATAAAATTGAAGCAGACTAAAAATGGGATCACGTTTTAGAATCAAAGGAACCTCCTTTTTATCACCCCACCGTACCACCAACAAATCCGAGTTTTTGGAAATATCGGATTTCTCAGAGAGTTAAAGAAATCCGATTTTTTGGAAAAATCGGATTTCTCAGAAAATTTTCAAAAACCGAAATTGTTAATTATTAACAATTAATTGTTAACAATTAACAACAATTAATCATTAATCATTAACAATTAAAAAACAATTAATCATTAATCATTAATCATTAATTATTAAAAACGGGCCCTATTTCCGCTACAAAACCGTAATTGTTAATTGCTAATTATTAATTCGTTAACAATTAATTATTAATGATTAATTATTAATTATTAATGAAGGGTAAAGTACATAGAGCGCAGAGTGCAACAAGGCAAGAACGCAAAGTGCTAAGTCCACGCAGCCGCAGCAGCACGAACACCAATCCTGCCGTAGCGGTAGTCCGACGAGTTCCTGACACGGTAGGCAGTACGGCAGTAGTTAGGGTCGTTGCCGAACGAACCGCCCCGGAGCAGTCTCCCCCCTCCCTCTTTTACCTCTTGCCAAGCACTGCCATCTGTGGGTGCACCCTGGTAGTTTTTATGCCAAACATCAGCACACCATTCCCAGACGTTGCCGTGCATGTCGTATAGGCCAAACGCATTAGGTGGAAAACTGCCGACATCGGTTGTTTCTTTACGATAAACGCCCTTTGGCTCTGAGGCGTAGATATAATCACCATTGTAATTCGCCAAATCAGTGGTAATCGTTTTGCCAACATGAAACGGGGGTTTGGTACTATCACCGGCGCGGCAGCCGTATTCCCATTGCGCCTCGCTTGGTAAATGATATTCTTTACCAGTGAGCTCGGAAAGTCGCTGAAAGAATTTGACCGCGTCATCCCATGAGATAGTTTCTACCGGGCGATTTTGGCCTTTAAAATGGGACGGATTGTTGCCCATCACCGCCTCCCATTGCGCCTGTGTAATCGGGTATTTGCTCATGTAAAAGGATTTTATCGTGACTTTGTGTTCGGGGCCTTCATCGCTAGAACGGCCCTTCTCCGTTTTAGGGGAACCCATCATAAACGTTCCGCCCGGCACCTGAACCATTTCTATTGCAACACCATTAACCCGTTCAATGTGTTGTTTCGCGGTATGAGGACGGCGATTGGTAATTTTACCGTTGGCATCAACGGTAACCACTTCAAATTCAAATTCGGTTTCCTCTCCTTTATTAACGGCGCGATGGGCGGGTTTTTGGCTTTCTCTCGCTTTGTCAACAGAGGGCCGGGAGGATTTTTGGTTTTCTCTTGCTTTGTCAACAGAAGGCTGGGCGGATTTTTGGTTTTCTCTTGCTTTGTCAACAGAGGGCCGGGAGGATTTTTGGGTTTCTCTTGCTTTGTCAACAGAAGGCTGGGCGGATTTTTTGGTTTCCTTCCCTTTGTCAACGGCGCGCTGGGCGGGTTTTGGGCTTTCCTTCCCTTTGTCAACAGAGCTTTCTCCACCTTGATCAACGGCGCGAGGGGCGGGTTTTTGGATTTGACCGTTCTGAATAATAATGCGTCCTTCGCTGTGTTGTTCGGGCGGTAATTCATTCTGATTGGGTTGCCATTGTGACAGGTATTCGCAGCCTAAGTGTTTCGATAAATGCGCCGGCAATTGCCAACCAACAAAATATCGGCCATTCTCTTGAAATAATACCGGCACCCCATCCCAGTTATCCATCACCGGAATGGCCACATATTCTAACGGAGAAATAAACGTCAATACCTGACGCGGTTGTTTTAAGGCCTCCAGCGGCCGCGGCGCGGTAATCATCGCCGACGATAACAGCGGTTGTTGTAAGGACTGTTGGATTGGCGCTAACAGTTGGCGTATTTCACGTAAGTCATTGACATACTGTTGCTGTTCGGCCGCTCGGACACCGTCTAAATTGACCGCGTATAGTATCGTGTCTGAGAGTTGTTCAATATGTAATTTTATATCTTTGGTGTCGGCCGCGAGTTGTTCTAAGAGTTGTTGTTTTTTATCCCCAAAAATGAGGGAATTCATGCATTTATAAATATCATGGCCGGTTGTGGCGGCTTCAAATATTGTTAAGGCGGTTTCAAGCATGGGTGTTCTCCTGTTGGAATCTAGCTGGAGTCCAAACCTTTAGGTTTGGACATCGTTGCCAATGAGGGCTGCATGATACAGGAATTTGTGGTGAATGTACAGTTTATTATGTGGAGTGGGTGCAATGGATTGGGAGGATAGTACAACGGATGACGTGGATGAACGGATTGATCGGATAGTACAACGGATGACGTGGATAAGCGGATTGGGAGTGACGTACAGCTAATTGCTTAAATCAAGTACAACTAATTACTCAAATCGAGTACAGCGAATTACTCAAATCGAGTACAGCGAATTACGCGGATAAACGAATTGGGAGGAGAGTACAACGGATGACGTGGATGAACGGATTGGTAGAAAATGATGCTCAGTACAACTACTAACGCGGAGTACAACGAATTACGCGGATAAACGAATTGGTAGGAAAATACAGTTAATGATGTGAAGTACAACGAATTGCAAGAAGTGAGTCATAACGTGAGCTCTACTTGAAACTGGAAATTTCAGTGAGTTATATATTTAGTGATTGTGTAAAATAGTTATTTATTATGACTTTTAAATCAATAACTGAAAAAAATAGGCTTTACTGACTCATTTCAGTTTATGGCCCACAATTGTCGGGTTATTCACGTATTAATATTAAGGGTTTAATACTCAAAAAATTGCCGTTCCAGAATGAAGTGTCGCTGTACTTACACCTCGTCATTCGTTTATCCGCGCTACAGGTTCCACCTGTGGCTATTCTATTCATATTCAACCCCTTTGGGGTTGGTGCGTCGGGGGCATCTTTCCCACAGGTTCCACCTGTGGCTATTCATATTCAACCCCTTTGGGGTTGGTGCGTCGGGGGCATCTTTCCCACAGGTTCCACCTGTGGCTATTCATATTCAACCCCTTTGGGGTTGCTGTGTTAATAAGCTATCAATAATGTACGTCACCGCCAATTCGTTTATCCGCGCAATTCGCTGTACTCGGTTTGAGTAATTCGCTGTACTCGGTTTGAGTCATTAGCTGTACTACGTCACCGCCAATCCGTTTATCCGCGCAATTCGCTGTACTCGGTTTGAGTAATTCGCTGTACTCAATTTGAGTAATTAGCTATACTTAACTTGACTCATCGCTTTAACTTTTTTAGGAGGAATAATAAGGAATGGGCAAAACAACCGGATTTATGGAATTCAATCGCCAAGATCGCACCTACGCACCTGCGGCGGATCGCACCCAACATTATCGTGAGTTTGTGATACCGCTGATGGCTTCAGAGGTGAGTCAACAAGGCGCACGCTGCATGGATTGCGGCATTCCTTTTTGTCACAATGGGTGTCCAGTCAATAACATTATTCCAGATTGGAACGATCTGGTTTATCAGCACCGCTGGCGCGAAGCCTTGGCCGTTTTGCACAGCACTAATAATTTCCCTGAATTTACGGGGAGAATTTGTCCGGCCCCGTGCGAGGCCGCTTGCACGCTTAATATAGGCGACGAACCGGTAACCATTAAAACCATCGAATGTGCCATTGTTGATAAAGGCTGGGAGGAAGAGTGGATTAAACCACAAATGCCCACTTATCGCACTGGTAAACGGGTTGCGATTGTGGGTTCTGGGCCTTCTGGACTGGCTTGCGCCCAACAACTCGCACGGGCAGGACATGAAGTTGTGGTGTATGAAAAAAATGATCGCATGGGCGGCTTGCTCCGTTACGGCATTCCTAACTTTAAGATGGAAAAACAAATCATTGATCGCCGTCTGGCACAAATGCAAGCCGAAGGCGTGGTATTTAGCCCCAACACTCATATCGGTGTCGATATTCCGGCCAAACAATTACTAGAAGAATATGATGCTGTTGTCTTGACAGGTGGTTCCGAAAAACCGCGCGATTTACCGGTGCCTGGACGCGAATTAAAAGGCATTCATTTTGCCATGGAATTTTTGCCCCAACAAACGAAGCGTGTCTTTGGTGACAAGACTCCAGAAGCAAGCCTTATCACGGCCACCAACAAACATCTGGTGGTTATTGGCGGTGGCGACACTGGTTCCGATTGCATTGGCACTTCCGTGCGTCAAGGGGCCGCTTCTATCACACAACTAGAAATCCTACCGAAGCCGCCCGAAAAGGAAAATAAGGAACTCACTTGGCCGAATTGGCCGAACAAACTGCGAACCTCTTCTTCCCAAGAAGAAGGCTGCCAGCGAGACTGGAGTGTTTCCACCAATTCCTTTGAAGGCGACAATGGACATGTCAAGAAAATCAATCTAGTGCGAGTCGAATGGCAAAAAGACGCAAATGGCCGCTGGCAAATGTCGAAAATAGCGGGCAGCGAATTTGAACTCAAAGCGGATTTAGTGTTATTAGCGATGGGCTTTGTGCATCCGGTGCATGACGGAATGCTCAAAGAATTGGGTGTTACATTGGATGGACGAGGCAATGTCCAAGCAGACACCAACAACTACCGAACCACCATCGACAACGTATTTGCTGCTGGCGATATGCGCCGAGGGCAATCCTTGGTTGTTTGGGCAATCCGCGAAGGGCGACAAGCTGCACGCGCCGTGGATGAATATTTGATAGGCTTTTCTGAGCTGCCGAGATAGTTATTTTAATGAAAAATGAAAAATGAAGAATGAAAAATGAGTTATTTGCTGAGTTTTCAACACGGAGTTCACAGAGTATCACAGAGTTACACAGAGTTTAATATTTTTTGGTGAACTTTATTTGGACTATCTGGTTTGGGGGCCATAAAATACTTTTTCAGCTTTCAAATTAAGTTATGGCCCTCTGTCGCGCTTCATATTATTGATACTTTTTGTAGGTGTTTTGTTGCTTAAGTGAACGTCAGGCGATAAATCGCCTACTACAAACGACTACAAACGAAATTGCCTACTATAAACGACTATCTGGTTTGGGGGCCATAAACTAGTTTGGATGTTTTAAAATTAAGTTATGGCCCTGCGCGTCATTATTGATACTTTTTGTAAGTGTTTTGTTGCTTAACTTAATGGCAGTGAGTTTTCACTAGTTGTTCTTAACATTTTACCCATTCTGGGTAAAGAGCTTAAAAAAAACACAAATTTAACAAAATTCTGTTAATTGGCAATACCGCAAAATTCGGCAGAAAGGCCGCTTTTCTTCAGCGACAAATCACCAACTTAGGTTCGATTACTGCTTTATTTTGCGCTATTGCGTTAATTGATTTTAATAGACGGTAAAATTTTACTAACATCAATATCTTGAAGTGGGCCGAGCGGATTCTTTTTGTCTTCGTATTTGGAGACGTTAGGCTCACCGCCCCAGACTTTGTGAACCACTAAGTCGTCATTCAACACAATCAGAGCGTTAAACCTCCAACCTTTCGTGGCTTTTTTTCGTCTGAAGTTCAACAAGTCAAGAAAGAAATTACCATAGCGTTTACTATCGAGCATTTCTGGGGAAACTTCGTAACCTTGGCAATGCTCTCTGGCTCTTAAACAGGTTTGTACGCCCGGATCAAGATCCTCCAATCGGATAGATTGGTTAGGCATAAATCGTTCGATTAATTCCAGATAAGTAATCAGTCTAACATTCGGTGTCTCAAACGGATCGAAGCCGAGTCCTTTTAAATCTTTGCTGGTCGTTTTTTGGGGCGCTATTTCGTCAAAAGCTTTTTTAGCGTCTTCAAAACTTTGCCAAGGCGATTTTGTCGCTTGTTTAACGGAAGGCAACAGACTGGCGCAACCGCTGCCCATTAGTGAAAACACCAGTATGCTTGCGACTAAAAAAACGGTTTTGTTCATGTTTGTTATCCTGTATATACTAATGAAAAATGAAAAATGAAAAATGAAAAATGACTTATTTAATCTAAGTCGATAATTTTATTATTAATTTAATTAGCCGTTCAGTTGTCATTTTCACGGAGTTGAAGTACGTTCCGTATAGTTACTAATGAAAAATGAAAAATGAAAAATGAAAACTAAGCCGATAATTTTATTATGAATTTAATTAGCCGTTCAGTTGTCATTTTCACGGAGTTGAAGTAGGTTCCGTATAGAAGTATAAGCTTTAGTTTGTACGGTTCAATCTGGGTTTTTTACAAACTTTATGCCAATAAAAGGATTGAAACACATTTTTAATGGTTCGGACAGGAAAGCCAGGGGCGGAAAGCCAGGGGCGGAAAGCCAAGGGCGGAAAGCCAGGGGCGGAAAGCCAGGGGCGGAAAGCCAGGGGCGGAAAGCCAGGGGCGTTGCCCCTGGCTTTAATAAAACGCCCCGTTGGGGCTAGATTAATATAGTATAGCCAAGAACTAGGGGCGTTGCCCTTGGCTCCGTTGGAACTTTAATAAGATGCCCATCGGGGCTAGGTTTTAAAGCCCCAACGGGGCGAATTAATCTAGCCAAGGGCAACGCCGTTTCCATTCAAGCCGTCGGAATTCTAGCCCCTTTGGTACGATATTAATATAGCCAAGGGCAACGCCGTTGGAAAGAAAGCCCCTTTGGTACGATATTAACGTGAGTTCGACTTTAATTTTCTTGCTTGTTATAGAAATTTTATATTAATCAATTGTTTGACAATAATTAATTGATAAAACGAACTTTTTTACTATTAAACCCTTAACATTAATACGTCAATAACCGAAAATTGTGGGCCATAAAGTGAAATGAGCCAGTCAATGTGTTTTTAACTGATTGATAATCAAGTAATTATAAATAACTAGTTGATAGAATTAGTAATTCTATCAATCACTGATAATTAAGGTAGAACTCACGTTATTAATATAGCCAAGGGCAATGCCCTTTCCATTCAAGCCCCTTTGGTACGAGATTAATATAGCCAAGGGCAACGCCGTTGGAACTTTTGGATTCCTGCTAAACGACGACTGCCAAACTAAAGTTTGGACTCCTAAGTTTGGACTCTTGCTAAACGACGATTGCCAAACTAAAGTTTGGACTCCTAAGTTTGGACTCTTGCTAAACGACGATTGCCAAACTAAAGTTTGGACTCCTATAAAAAAACCTCGCCTGTTTTAAAAACAGGCGAGGTTTAGTTTTAATTCACATCCGGCAGATATCTTATTTTATCTTAACTTTTTTGGAGCCAGTTTCACCTTTGTTATCTGTCCAAGTCAGTTTCACTTTATCTCCCTTAGCGCCCCCTTTGAATTTGAAGGCCAAGAAAGGATTTTGAGAAACACCACTACTCCAGAGGGCCGACATCACGACTTTATCGTTGTGTTCACATTTCACTTCTGTTATGAAATGACCGGGTGTCGGATTGCCATCCTTGTCTATGCTTGGCCTTTCCATAGGATGTTTAATCAAGGCCTTCACTGTGGTGATGCCACCTTTGAGCTTGGCTCTGAGACGTATTTTTGCCACGGGTTATCCTCCTTTTGTTAGCCGCCACAACCGCCGACGGTGACTTTGACGTTTTTACGGGCCGCATACAGTTTGCCATCTGCTTTTACCACGACGACGATGTCAGATGTTCCACCCATTTTAATGCGGGTTTTGACATAGCCTTCGGCATTGTCAGCAAAGTTAAATTGAGCCACTAATGGCACCGGATTTTTTTCCGAGATAATCGCAATGGATTCTACCTTGGACAAGTCAGCCGTCACCTCAACAGGTACTACCGCACCATTTTCAGCAATGTCAGGCGCGATAATAGTAATCTTGTCAGTCTTTTGGGTGTCAGGACTTGTAAACAAAGCCGTTAAGGCTTCGTCGACTGTTTTAGCTTCAAAAGCCGTTTTAGGCCAATCGGCCATAACGGCTTGTGGCAGCACAGTTGTGCCGAATGCCATCGCACCGCCCGTGGCGAGGACACCTTTTAAAAAGGCTCTGCGTGGTAGATTCATCAAAGTTTCCTCCTAAATGATAAGTTTTTCATCCTTACTATACTTGACACCTAATTAATGATTAATGATTAATGATTAATGATTAATGATTAATTGTTAATTCCCCCGTTGAGGTTTCGGCCCATTTTCCCCGTTGAGGTTTCGGCCCAATTAATAATTAATCATTAATTGTTAATCATTAATTATTATTTTCCCCTACGGGGTTGGGGCCGAGCTATAACGAATAATGGCATTGAATTTATGGCGGCGCTTAACCCATTACCAGTTTCTTGACGCTTTCTGCTCTTCTAGCCATTCCAGTTGTAATTCCTGTAAGCGTGCATTAATGCGCGATGCCAAGTAAAAATCAAGGCCATCGCCAGAAAGTGCCATTTCAAGTTGCTTAACGGCAAACCTTGTTTGGCCGATGATATAATAATGTTCCGCCAATGCTAAATGCGATTCTGCTTTTGCCCCCGTCGATTGATAAGCTCTCGCCAACAGACGGTAATAGTGGGGATTTGATGAGGCCGATATTTTCAACAACACCGCTTTAGCTTTTTGCGCCGCGTTATTTTGCAACAACTTCTCAGCATATTCGAGGCCTAACATTTTATCGCCCGGATAAACGCGCAAGGCTTGTTTATATACCCGCATGGCTTTAGCATCGTTATTTTGCAATACTGCTAACCTTGCTTTCAATAAGCGATATAGAACTCTATCGCCTTCGTGTTTTAATAGCCAATCAATTTGTGTTTGCACACCGTTGCTTTGCCTAGTGGCGAGTAAGGTTAGCGCGAGGGCGTAACGGGTGGCGCGTTCATCACGATAGTGCTTTTCTTTGAGCATTCTTTTTAATGTTTTTAATAATTTGTGTTTATTACTCGTTGTCAATACCAGTAATTTCGCCCTCATCAGATGATATCGTGGGGTATCGCGCTTGTACTTGGGCGGATATTTTACGGCGCGATCACGCGCTTCGGCAATACGATCCGTTGTTACGGGATGGGTGCGTAAAAATTCGGGAACATTGCCATAATAGCGACTCGACGCTTGTAAACGTTCAAAAAACTTTGGCATAGCGCGTGGATCAAAGCCTGCACGGGCAAGGGTTCGCATCCCAACGCGATCGGCCTCTTTTTCATGGGTACGGGTAAAATTAATCTGCATTTGGATATTGCCAGCTATCACAGCAGCAGCAGCGGCTTCTCCGAGTTGTGGACTACCGGCCGCGCCGGCGATTACCACAGCGGCAATCATTGCCGCCAGCGCGGGTAAAGAAAAACGTTGAGAGGCCTCAATGATGCGGGCCGTATGGCGTTGAGTCACATGGGCAATTTCATGGGCGAGTACTGAGGCAAGTTCACTTTCGCTACGAGTCATTAAAATTAAGCCACTATGTACGCCCACAAAGCCGCCCGGCACGGCAAAGGCGTTAATAGAGGAGTCTTTGACGACAAAAAACTGAAAACGCTGCTCAGGATTATCGCTGTATGAGGCGAGACGAGAACCCACGTCATTGAGATAATTATTAATTTGGGCATCGTCTACAACTTCCACCTGGCGACGCAATTGACGGACAAAGGCTTCGCCCAATTTTTGTTCGTCCGCCTGTGATATCACCGTGTTAGCGGAAATGCCCATATCAGGCAATTCTATCGCCGCGCCGGGTAAACAAATCACGCTTAATATTATTAAGAGCCAAGAACGCATAGTCATTAGTAATTGATCGTTGGTAAAGGGTAATGGATAATATGTTTGTAGTATATGTTTGTAGTAGTCGCTTTAGCGACTTAATCTCGTTAAGGCGTACACTATACTAACACTACTAACACGACTACACGACTAACACGACTAACACGACTAACGTGAGTTCGACTTTTCAATAAGTTATATCAATTCTATTTAATATCAATCATTTTACTGTAATTAATTGATGAATAATACCTTTTAAACAAAATATCAACCCTATTTTTTAGACGTTAATAACCCAAGATTTGTGGGCCATATGCTGGAACGAATCAGTACAACTAATGGGTTTTGTTTTTAACTGATTGATAGTCAAGTCATTATAACTAACTAATTGATATAACGACTCATTTTATAAGCCATTGATATTTAAAGTCGAACTAACGTTACTAACTTATATACGGAACGTACTTCAAATCCGTGAAAATGACATGCCGGAACAGCTAAAAAAAATCATCTAAAAATTAGAGACTTATCCGTAATTGAGTCATTTTTAATTTTTAATTTTTAATTTTCCATTAGTATACATGCCATGCCCCTACGTGCCATTTGCTTTGATTTAGACGATACTTTGTGGCCTTGTGAGCCGGTGATCAGTCACGCTGAACAAGTGTTATATGATTGGCTTAGTGAGCATTATCCGCGCTTGACACAGCAATTTAGCATTGAGGCCCTGCGCTCTGTGCGTCAACGTGCGACAGAAGAACATCCACACTTGCGTCACGATTTGGTGGCCCTACGTAAACTAAGTTTAGCACAAGCGGCCGTGCTTGCCGGTTTAAGCGACAGTTTAGTTGAACCGGCCTTTGAAATTTTTATGGAGGCGCGTCATCAAGTTGACTTATATGATGATGTGCTGCCAATCTTAGAAAAACTACGCCAGCGTTATATTTTGTGTGCATTGACTAATGGCAATGCAGATGTGCGGCGAGTGGGATTAGGGCATTTGTTTGATGTCGCCTTATTCGCCAGAGAGATTGGGGCCGCTAAACCGCATCCAGCGCTATTTAACGCAGCCTGTCAATATGCAAAAGCTTTGCCAGCACAAGTGGTGCATGTTGGCGATGATGCTATTTGCGATATAGCGGGCGCATCGGCCGTCGGCATGCGTACTGTCTGGATTAACCGTTACCAAAAAATAGGGTATGGTGCATTAACACCCGATGCAACAATTACGTCCTTGACAGAATTGGAATCTTTGTTGCTGCTATGGGATGAGGCATAAGTATAAGTACAAGGATTGTATATAATAAGGGATTTTTGTTTAGAGCCTCAAATCACGTCAGTCAGCTTTTTCTTCATAACTACAAGGATTGTATATAATAAGGAATTTTTGTTTGGAGCGTGTTTTAAAATTCTACTTAACTCATTGTTTTATAACCAATACACTATTTTATAAGTGATTGATTCTTGGATTTTTAAAACATGCTCTTAGCAAACATTGGAGGTGTTTTCCAAACATCCTCTAATAATCTGAGGTATCTATGAGTTATCTTGAGCAACTGAAGAATGAAGCGCAAGTACGTCAAGCACAAGATCGCGCAACGGAATTAGAACGACAACAGCAACAAGCGCAACGAGAAGAACTTTTTCGTACTCAGGTTAAACCAACACTAGAACGATTGCGCCACTACCTGCGTGAATTGGCTGAGCAACTTAACTATCTTAAACCAGACACACGAATCACTTATGAAATCAAAGGCTATGGTGATATTGACGATTTTCAACCACAAAATTATCGGGTAATACTTCTTGACGAACTCAACGCGATAAGAGAAGGTAAATTGACTCGACACTTGGCACAAGAAAGTGGTTTTACAGACACCCGTAGCAATTTTGTGTTACGCTTTCGTTGTCAAACGCCATACAAAATCCGTTTTCAAAAACGCAAAAAGCGCGAAATGGCGTTACAGAAAGACTATTTATTGAAACACAACATACGTTTCAGTTGCGAAGAAGAAACGGATGCCAACTTTCAGCTTACAAGAGCAATCTTTGTAATCGAACCGGTAATTTATGTCGATTTTGAGTTTGTAGCTAATTTCAAAGCCAGTGCGATTGACTTGACAGTGAAGAATTTTGCAAAATTCGGCAAGAAAATTTACACCTTAGCGCCTGACGAAATCAATGATCCTTTTTTAGATGAATTGGCGAAATACATCACGAGGCAACCCAATAATCTCGTGTTGCGTGAAAAAAATCAGTCAGCGCACCGACAAAGAAAGATTCTCCAATCGGGATTACAAACACACCCAAAAACACTAGCGAGCAAACCACAGCTGAGCGAACAACAAACTCTCCATTCTGGATCACAAACACAACCAAAAACGCAGCTAAGCAAACCGCAGCTGAGCGAAAAAAAGCCAACGTCAACCGTGGAAGACTCTGACGAATTTGATGAATGGTTACGCATACAAGAACAACAACTTGCTACCACCCCAACTACAACGAAAAAAGGGCTGTTTAGATTGTTTGGGAAGTGAAATTGTTTGTAGTAGTTAGTTTGTAGTAGTCGCTTGTAGTAGTCGCTTTAGCGACTTAATCTTGGATATTAATCTCGTTAAGGCGATAAATCGCCTACTACAAACTACAAACCAAACCTATCTCAAAAAAATCCCTTATTATATACAATCCTTGTAGTTCATTGTTTTATAAGCAAGAGACTATTTTTCAAGTGATTGATTCTTGGACTTTTTAAACACGCTCTTATTCTCGTTAAGGCGATAAATCGCCTACTACAAACTACAAACTACAAACTACAAACCTATCCTATCTAAAAAACTCGAGTTATCCCGTTGTACTCAACCATTTTTTGAGCATCTTTGCGAGAGAAGGTTGTGCAATGGGTTTAGGCAAAAAATCATCTGTACCAGCTTCCTTACATCTTTCTATATCTTCGGTTGTAGCAGTCGCCGTTGTGGCAATGATAGGCAAATGGCTATTTGAGTGTTTTTCACGTTGGCGGATGCGTTTGGTAGCAGCGCAGCCATCTAATACAGGCATATGTATATCCATCAGCACCAAGTCATAATGCTCATTAGTACTCATCTTTATAGCTTCTTGGCCGTTATTAGCAATATTGACAGAAAAACCCATCTCTTCCAACATCATTTTTTCCACCATCTGATTGGTTTCGTTGTCATCCACTAACAAAATATGTGCGGCCTTCACAGCTTCAGTCGGTGCTTTAAGCCATTTGTCCAACATTTCTTCAAGGGTCGCCTTGGCAACGGGTTTAGCCAAGGCATCGTCCATACCGACTTCAACACATTTATCCAAGTCACTGGTAATAACATCGGCCGTCATAGCAACGATGGGTAAATGGGTATTTGTCCCAACTTCACGCTGACGGATACGTTGGGTAGCCGCATAGCCGTCCAATACGGGCATGTGAACATCCATCAGCACCAAGTCATAATGCCCGTCAGCAACCATATCGACGGCCTCTTTACCGTTATTGGCGATATCCAGTTGACAGCCAAGCTCTTCCAACGTCATTTTTGCCACAATCTGATTGATTTTATCGTCTTCCACCAACAAAATATGATGAGTCGGTTGCGGTAAATCAGCCGCTGGCGGTGCAGAAGTTGACTCAAGTACTGGCGTGAAAGAGACTGTTTCTGGTAACTGAAGTTGTGGTAGAGAAACAGACAAGTGTGTAACAGGGGCTTCTACAACCGGCAAGCTAAGCGTGAACCAAAACGTGCAACCTTTTCCCTCTTGGGTTTCCACGCCTATTTTGCCACCCATAAGCGCTATCAGTTGGCGGCAAATAAATAAACCTAAGCCGGTGCCCCCATATTTACGGCTAGTAGAAGCATCAACTTGATGAAATTTATCAAACAAACGCTGCACTTCGGATTGATCAATTCCAATCCCGGTATCAATCACGGCAACTTTTAACACGGCATTGCCATCAACAAGATTTTCCAGCACCACCGACACTGTGACACTGCCCTCATTGGTAAACTTAATAGCATTACTCACCAGATTGAGTACGACTTGTCTTAAGCGATTATTATCACCCATGACTTGTTGAGGAATAGTGTCACTGGTTTGTATTTCTAAACTTAAACCTTTTTCTTGTGCGCGAATGCGTAACAGTGTGACTGCATTTTCAATGGTTTGCAAAAAATCAAAAGGAACTGTCTCCAACTCCATTTTACCCGCTTCGATTTTGCTCAAATCAAGCAACTCATTGATAATATTTAATAAATTGTTTCCAGACTCGTAAAGAATATTGAGTTGCTGAGATTGTTTTTGATTGAGCGGCGTATTTAAAATTAATTGCGCCATCCCCAAAATGCCATTCATCGGGGTGCGTAATTCATGGCTGATATTGGCGACGAATTCAGTTTTAGCACGGTTAGCAGCTTCCGCTTTTTGGCGCTCGACTTCTAATTCGGCGTTTAATTGTTGAAGACTTAAAGTACGTTGTCGTACTTTTTCTTCTAACTCAAAATTAGCCTGTTCGATTTGCTGTAGCGCCGTTCGCAAGCGCATAACCATTTGATTAAAGCAAACAATCAGTTCGCCAATTTCATCGTTTTGGCGGGGAGGCAATTGTACGTCTAGGTTGCCGTTACCAATTTGATGACTGGTTTCGGCAAGGGTACGAATAGGTTCAATAACCAGAGAATTGAGTGTGAAAAAAAGCAAAATAAAGGTCATCACAATGCTTACCAACGTAGCGACAGCAAACAAGAGTTTTAGCGGTTGTCCGGTGACTAAGACATCTTCTTCTGGCACGAGCGCGAACAAATATAAGTCGTGATGTAGTCGCCTACCTTGTATGTAGGCTGTGTGGTAGTCAGCCAATGTGATTAAAAGTGGCTTGTTATTTTTGAGTGACTTGTCCTCCTTGAGTGGCTGAATCAATTGAGTCAATGCCGAAGTCGGCAACTGAGACAAGACGCTTGTCATGCTTTGGGGAGGCTGATATAACACCCGCCCTTGTCCATCCGTGAGAAGTAAGTAGCCATTCTCACTGATTTCGCCAATTTTGATGTGTTTGGTCAAAAAATTGGGGCGCATAGTAATCAGCAAATAGCCCCATGGTAAAGCAGTCGTGTTTTTCAGCGCTTGTGGGAAAAATCCAGGTGGGAAGAGTTTTTTAGCAATGATAAAATCAGGTTCTTGTTTATCGATATTATTGATAAAAAAGACATCAATTCGGTTAGGAGAGTTTTGAATAGATGAAAAATACGGGGTTTCGTCTTTCCATGAAGTATTATGTTGACGATTGTCATTCAAAAAGCGGGAAACTTCGGAGCCATTCGGGAGCAAAACACGAATTTTATAGTAATCTTGATAGGCATTCTTGTGAATGTTAAACAGAAGCGACATGCGAAGCTGCATGGCTGCCAGAGCCCGCTTTTGGTTGGCTTTTTGTTGGGATAAGTAATTATTCAGTCCACTAGATTCTGACAACAGTTCGAGGTTGACTTGTGCTGTTTGTAAATGAAACTGTGCTTCTTGATGGACTTTATTTAAGAAAACGCCCATTTGTGTCAATACTGTTTGTTTACTCGTCTCAACCACATAGTCATACGAGAGTTTACCGAGTAGCACAATGGGGATGACTACCAGTGGAATTAAAATCAGGGTAACTTTGGGTTTAAGTGTCATTTTTCATTTTTCAGTTATCAGTTATCAGTTTTCAGTTTTCAGTTCTCAGTTTTCAGTTTTCAGTTCTTTGTCGCGGAAAATTTATTTAATTCATTGATTGTAGAAAATTTATTCATTGATGGTAAGATTTCTCGCTTCGCTCGAAATGACAGCTTGGCTCGAAATGACAGCTTGGCTCGAAATGACAGCTTGGCTCGAAATGACAGCTTGGCTTGAAATGACAGCTTGGCTTGAAATGACAGTAGAAAAAATGTCCTGTACTCACTGAACACTGAACACTGAACACTGAACACTGATCACTGAGCGACAAGTTTACTACTACACTTTAGTTGAATTAGATAGCAATTCTGTTGTTAAGTATTAACATCTATTAACAAATGTTACACCATCAGAACACGGGAACGATCAACCCATTATCCCTTCACAGGAGCGATGGGTTACTTTGCTGACAACCCATTTTTTTTGACAAAGAAGGCTAACCACTATCGAACCCTATAAAATTGACTTGACATTTTTATCAATGTCAAGTTTTTTTCAGTGAAGTTATAAAATATCCCGTACCCCTTAATGTATTGATTTTTGTTGACTTCAAACCAAGTCAAATAGATGTTAATAGTTATACTGCAAACGGCTAGAATTTGAACTTTTCTTACAAGCTAAAAATCCGATGTCTTTGAGACATCGGATTTTTTAAATTTATGGACTCTATGTTTCAAGAAAATTCTCTCTCAGAACAACCAGACGTGCGTCACGATTGGGATTTCGATGAAGTCATTGAATTATTAAATCGTCCCCTGTTTGATTTGATTTTTACAGCACAAGGTATTCACCGTACTTATTTTAATCCTAATCAAGTGCAATTGAGTACCTTGTTGAATATCAAAACCGGCGCTTGTTCACAAGACTGCGCCTATTGTTCACAAAGTGTGCGCTTTGACACGGGGCTAAAACCTCAACCTTTAATGGAACGAGAGGCAGTGGTTGCCGCTGCCAAACAAGCGAAAGCCAATGGCGCAACGCGCTTTTGTATGGGGGCTGCGTGGCGTAGCCCAAAACCGAAAGACTTTGATAAAGTCTTAGACATAGTAAAAGCTGTTAAAGCGTTGGGTTTAGAAACTTGCATGACTTTAGGTATGCTCGATGCGGAACAAGCGCAGCAGTTAAAAAAAGCCGGCTTAGATTATTACAATCACAATCTTGACACTTCCGCTGCCTATTACAAGCATATTGTCAGCACTCATACTTATCAAGAACGTCTCGACACGCTTGCCAATGTGCGTACCGCCAATCTCAAAGTGTGCTGTGGTGGCATTATTGGCATGGGAGAAAGTTTGGAAGATCGCTCGGCGCTGTTGCAAACTTTAGCCAATTTACCACAACACCCTGAAAGTGTGCCAATTAACCAATTAGTGCGTGTAGCGGGGACACCTTTAGCCGATACTAAAGAAATTGACCCATTTGACATGGTGCGCTGCATTGCAGTCGCACGGATTTTAATGCCGGCTTCCTATATACGCTTGTCTGCGGGGCGTGCGGAAATGAGTGACGAATTACAGGCCTTATGTTTTCTCGCCGGGGCTAATTCGATTTTCTATGGAGAAAAACTGTTAACGACGGGCAATCAGGCTTGTGAACCTGATCGTCAGTTATTCAATCGCTTAGGCATTTTCAGTGATCTGTGATCAGTTATCAGTTATCAGTTATCAGTGATCAGGAGTCCAAACTTTAGTTTGGACGACTGCCAAAGCTAAAGCTTTGGACTCCAAGTCTGAAAACGGTTCACTGAAAAACTAAATTTCTACCACAAATATCGAGCCTTGCGGCTGATTGGGTTTGACGAAAATATTCCCGCCATGTGCATCTACCGCCATTTTGCAAAACGTTAGTCCTAACCCAATTTGTGAGACACCTTTCTTTTTTAAATCAACAACTTCAAATTTTTCAAAGACTTTGTTGCGATATTCTTCCGGGATGCCCATGCCTTGATCAATCACTTGCATGCGTAAATGCGGCTTATTATCATTTGTGTACCTGACGCTCAAGCTCAATGTAACCGTTGTACCGCTCGGTGAATACTGCAAAGCATTGGCAAGTAAATTGCCAATCACGCGGCGAAATAAATTACGATCTACAGGCATTTCTGGCGGCTTGGTAGGCAACGCTAACTTGAGTTCAATACCTTTGGATTGTGCGATGATGCTGAAATGTTTTTCGGCATCTAACACTAATTGATTAATGTCTGTCACCGAGGGATTTAAATATAGTTTGCTTTCCTCCATTTTTGCCAACATCAACATGTCGTTGACAAACGAGTCAAGGCGATCCGCTGCCATCTGAATCATTTCCAGATGATTGTGCAATTCAGGATCAGTTATTTTTTCGGCCATCAAGGTGGCGTGTAGCAGCACGGAAATGATGGGACTCGACATATCATGCACGATCATATTCGACAATTCTTCGCGCATACGCATCGTTCTTTGGAGTTCTTCGTATTGGCTCTTGATGCGTAGCATGGATCGCACCCGCGCTCGCAGTTCCAGTTTACTGACCGGCTTTTGCAAAAAATCATCCGCACCCGCCTCGACGATGCCCCGTGTCAACGTGGTCGATCCTTTCAAAACGGTGACTAAAATAATCGGAATATGTTGAAACTTGCTATTGTTTTTAAGACGTCGACACACTTCAAAACCATCTATCTGTGGCATCATTAAATCAAGGATAATCAGATCGGGCATGAGTTCTGGCAGTTTGTCGAGTAATTCTTTGCCATCGCTTAACAACGTGATATCGTAATTCTCACCTATCAACATAGACTCAAGTTGTAGGCGCATACTTCGTTCATCATCGACAATCAAGATTTTACGACGCGGTGTCATGCTGTTTTGTCCTTTTCAAATTTTTTTCATTATATACGGAACGTACTTTAAATCGGTGAAAATGAAATAAGGGATTGACTACAAGGATTGAATATAAGCAGGGATTTCTTCTTGATTATACCCAATCCTTGTCGAAAGTAAGGCCGTGCTTTATTTTTGAATCTTTCAAACGGGTTTATGGCCCTCAAACCAGCGCCAATAGCCATACAAAAATAATGGTCAAATTGACTCCTAATAACTACAAGGATTGAATATAAGCAGGGATTTCTTCTTGATTATACCCAATCCTTGTCGTTTGTAAGGCCATACTTTAATTTGAATATTAAAAACGGTTTTATGGCCCTCAAACCAGTGTCAATAGCCATACAAAAATAATGGTCAAATTGACTCCTTATAACTACAAGGATTGAATATAAGCAGGGATTTCTCGTTGGTTATCTCTGCTTCGTAAAGTACCGAAAAGCCCCAACGGGGCGATATTAATATAGCCTGGGGCAACGCCCTCAATGCCATTAAGTTAAGGGCTTTGCACGTGGGATTGCCCCTACAAACCGTCATGTCGTGTAGGGGCAATCCTTTATGGTTGCCCTCACCGAAAAGCGGTACGATATGGCATTGGGGCAACGCCCTAGGAAATCTGATACCGAATGCTTTTTAAACACGCTCTTAGGCGAGATGTTGCTTGAGAAGAATTTGTTCAATTGTGTTTAGCAATTCTTCAGGAGACACTGGTTTAACCAGATAGTGATCACAGCCCACCTCAAGCGCATAACTTTTGTCTTGGGCGAGAGTAGAAGCAGATAGGGCAATAATTGGTTTGGTAAAATTGTCGGAGCGTAATTGTTGTACCGCTTCATAGCCGCTTGTCACCGGCATTTGCATGTCCATTAAAACTAAATCTGGCTCGGTTTGCAGTGCCAAAATTATCGCTTCGGCCCCATCGCCGGCAGTGATCGCCGCATAACCGCCGTCTTCCAAATAGATTTCCATGAGATTACGGATGTCTGCGTTATCATCGACAATTAAAATTTTGGCTTTCGCTTCGGTGGCAGTGGATACGTTTTCATCCGTTGAGGCCGTCGGTTGAGCCAGCGAGGCTTCCACAAAACCTCCAAAGATGGAACCTTGTCCGAGTGACGATTCAACGGTTAATTCTCCCCCCATTAAGTTGACGATATGGTGACTAATTGCTAATCCCAAACCCGCGCCGGGGAGCGCGTGAGTAGTGCTTTCACGGTGAAAGGGCGCAAATATTTTTGGCTGGGCTTGTTCTGAAATACCGGGGCCGCTATCGGCGACAGAGAATTCCAAACGGCCAGCTTGCCAACCTAGCGTGATTCGCACAAAACCTTGTTCAGTAAAATTAAGCGCGTTGGTGATGAGATTGATCAATACTTGTCGAAAGCGCCATTCATCAAGTATCACCCGCGCCGGCATTTTGGGCTGAATATCTGTTTCAAATGCCAGCCCTTTTTCTTGGGCCGTTGGAAAAAACAGTGGTTTTAAATCGGCTATGAGTTGTTTGACATCACAACTGCTAGGTTGTAGGACAATTTGTCCCGCTTCTAGCTTGGCTTGATCGAGGACATTATCAATTAGCGATAATAAATGGTTGGCGTTGTTTTTGACACTGGATAAATAATTCGCCTCGCGGACATCCGCCTGTTTAGCTTCATCGAGCAATTCGGTATAGCCGACAATAGATGTCAACGAGCTACGCAATTCGTGCGACAGCGTGGCGATAAAGCGACTTTTTAATTCACTCACCTCGTTAAGGAGGCGTTTTTCTTCGGCCAACTGTTGGCGTGTCGTTTCTAGTTCTTGCAGCCATTGGCTTTGCCGATAGGTTAATATACTCAACTCATTGAGTTGTTGCTGCATTTTTTGCTGTCGATCATGCTCGGCAGTGGCATCAAGCATCAGCACATAAGTGCCATTATCCAACGGCATAATATGCACATGGGCACAGCGTCCATTCGCAACACGCACAAATTGCAAGACTTGGGTATGGGGAACGCTTAACAAACCTTCAAGAAAACCCACTTGTTCAGTCACAGGTTTCCCGGTTGCCAAGTTTGTCAATCCATAATGTTGAGGATATCCTCCCCAATCGACTAGATTGCCATGCTTATCAATGCGTAGATAAGTTATGATCATTTCTGCCATCCACATTGAGCGGATATATTTGGCAATGCTTAAAGGAATTGTGGCCATCGGTTTTTTCTCCCGGGCGTTTAGAAGCTAGGGGCTAGGGGCAACGGGAAAGGAGCTAGGAGCTAGGGGAAAGGAGCCAAGAGTAGCGATCAAAAAATCCGATGTCTTCAAGACCTCGGATTTTTAGCAAATCACCGCTTTTGGCTTTTTACTTTTCACCTTTCGCCTTTCCCTATTCCCCTTTTCCCTGGTTAGGCTTCTAGCATTTGCGTGGCTAAGTCAATAAAAGTTTCTTCTACATTCATGCCTGTTTTGGCACTGGTAGACAGTATTTTCCAACCTTGTTGTTTTTTTTCCTCAATGAGTGATTCGTCAATTTCCCATTGATCGCTTAAGTCGGCTTTATTTAGCAGCACGACAAAGGGTTTGTTTCCAATTTGTGCCGTGATGGCCTTTTGTAGATTTAGGGCACTGTCGAATGTCGGACGGCGTGTTCCGTCAGCAACCAGTAAAAAACCGGCCGCGCCGCGCAAATAGGAAGTTGTCGCCGTGGTAAGGGCATCGTTGCCGGCAATGTCCCATAAAATAAGCTTGACTTCACGCCCATCCTGTGCTTTTACCAGTTTGGTATCTATTTTTACGCCCACCGTCGTCATATATTTTTCGGAAAAGGCTTGACGCACAAAGCGGGCGACTAAACTGGTTTTGCCTACCGAAAAATCGCCAATCATACAAATTTTCTTCTGTAGTGTAGCCACTAAGTTTCCTCCGTAAAATATCCGATTTCTTGAATAAATCGGATATTTGCGAACAGTCAAAGAATAACACTATGATTTAATTAAGCTTTCATTCACGGGTATTGGGTTCGAGGCAAAACCTGTTGATTCTTCCCCAGGTTTCCCCAGGTTTCCCCAGGTTTCGCGGAGCGAAACTTTAACCTTTCAGGCTAAAGTTTTTCGGAGAAAAACTTTAGCCTGAAAACCCCTTTGGGGTTGAAGTTAAGTTTTTAACCGTGTTAAGTATAACTCTTTAATGCGAATTAAGGGTTGAAAAATCCATTGAAACCTGGGGCGATGCCCTAGGCTTTAATAACACTTACCGAAGGGGCTAAAGCCCCTTTGGTACGAATATCGATCTAAAAATGAATTAAGGGTTGAAAAATCCATTGAAACCTGGGGCGATCAGAAGGCTTTAATAACACTTACCGAAGGGGCTAAAGCCCCTTTGGTACGAATATCGATCTAAAAATGAATTAAGGGTTGAAAAATCCATTGAAACCTGGGGCGATCAGAAGGCTTTAATAACACTTACCGAAGGGGCTAAAGCCCCTTTGGTACGAATATCAATCTAAAAATGAAAAATGTCGAACCTTGATTTCATAATAATTAATTCAACCCTTAATTCGCATCTTTAATAATCCATTACCAATTACCCATTACCAATTATGGCGTTTTTCTTCTTTCAAAGCTTGTTCTAATGCCTGTATTAATTGGTTTTGTTGATAAGCCAACAGTTTAAGCTCATTAATCTGTTGTTGCATCTTTTGCTGTTGTTCATATTCAGAGGTAGCGTCAAATAGTAACACCCATGTGCTATTATCAAAAGGTACAATATGTACATGTGCGCTGTGTTGTTCGTCTATGCTTAAAAATGGTAACACTTGAGTGTCGGGGGCTGGCAAAAGGCCTTCGAGAAAATTTACTTGTTCACCTACCGGAAGCCCGGCAATCAAGTCGATAAGTCCATAGTGGTGAGGAGAACCGCCCCAACTAATTAGGTTATCACAACTATCAATGTACAAGTAAGTTACATCTGTCTCCGTCATCCAGATGGAATGGATGTATTTGGCAACACCTAAAGGAATTGTGGCCATGTCTTTTTTTCCGGTATATCACGTTCCGGAGGGAACGGTTGTGGTTAAAACGACGGTTAAAACCGCTACCGTGGTTCGTTTAACCGACTGGCGTATTTTGTCGGTGAATCCACCCCTTTGAAAAACTTACCTTTACCCACAAGTGTCCAAAATTAATCATTAATCATTAATCATTAATCATTAATCATTAATCATTAATTGTTAATTATTAGAAAAGGTGAGTCTCTACTTTTTAAGCAAAAAATAAGCCATTTTTTATTTAGAATGCGAATTAAGGGTTGAATTGAATCATAAAAAACCAATGACTTATAAAAACGTATTGATTGAAAGTGATTTTATAAGTCTTTTTTAGGCTAAAGTTTTTCTCAGAAAAAAAAAGGTTCATTCTTCATTTTTCATTTTTCATTCTTAATTCGCATTTAGAGTTCCTTCATTCATCCGTGCTTACCTGAAAATTCACTTTTCTATATTTTGGATTCGGTTCGCTTTCGCCAAAACGTATCTTTGGTGGGAGAAGCCCTGTCAACTTGTCTTTTTCTATCCCGCGACTGTGTAGCCATTTGAGTACCACTTCGGCACGTTGTTGAGCCAGTTGTTGGTTATAGGTTTTCGAGCCGCGCCCGTCGGTGTCGCCAATAATTTGCAAGCGCACTGGTTGATGCAGTGCTTGGCTTAAACTCAGCAATAGTTGCACCTCTTTGTGCAAGGCTTGCAGTGCGGTTTTTTGTCCCAGTGTGAATTCAGTGACACCCTCATTAAAATAGAGTTTTGTTTTTTCAATGCGTTGTATCAGCTTATCCCTTTCACGCTCGGCATCTTTCAAGTCGCTGGTATCAACGCCAGCAAAGGCCTCTGGCGAAATGGGCAAGTTTTGTATGCGCTCAAGTAATGTCTCATAAGTGGTTGAGTCAACAAAGCCCACCAGCAGTAAAACTCGCTCTTGCACCGTCATCGTCACGCTCTCAGGTGGCGCTAATTCACGTTTGGCTTGGGCCAATAAAAAGGGGGTTGTTTCTAGTAATTCATTGATTTCTAAGTGATTAATGCCCGCGACAAAGTCCGCGCTTGTCGCCTTTTCTATCCAATCGTGCGACGCATGACCACTCAAATGTAAAACATCGCCTTGCACACGCACCGATACGGTGGGTGGCGGCTCTAATCGTTGCCGGGCCCTAAGTTCTATAAATGGTGTGGTCAAGTCCAGATAGGGTGTCCATTGACTTTCGATGTCGTCATCGTTCAGATGATAGTGTTGAGCTATCTGTTGCGGATCGTCAGCCAATGGATCGCGCATCCCATAAACCAGCAGTTTTCCATCCTGGTGTTTGGTAGAGATAACCACGATACCCGGTGCCTTTTGCAAGGCCTGAATATAATTAGTTAAGCGTTGCTGATACTCAAAATGAAAATATCCCCAGCCTATCAAGGCTAATAAAATCACACCGAGTATCGCCATTAACTTTAAAGAAACTCTTGATTTTTTGCGTTCCGATTTTGTTTCTGATTGGAGGGTTTTTTCTAACAAAGGCCGACAGGGTTGTAGTGGTACACTGTCCCCAGAAAATTGCCGCAATAACGTACCATAACGTGCATGCAGGGATTCCAGTGTGGAGCGCATGATGTTCCTAAAACGGTAAGGCGCGACACCGCGAATCACACAAGCTAACACGGCATTGGGGCCGCGTTCTAGCCAGACGGTGTATTCACCAATTTCGACGCTATCGAGTTCCTCCGTTTTACTGGCGGAGAAGGAATCGCGAGTAAAATCCTGTATGGCGGTAAACATCGCCGAGATGGCATCGCTATCAGTTGTTTCTACGCTGTCTTGATGCAGATGTTGGATTAATAAACCGGTTTCACGATGAATTAAAAATACTTGCTCAACGCGATAAATGAGCGTATGTTGCAAAATAATATCCGAAAAAGGCCGCCCACTGCGCCAACCCTCTATGCGCCAACTTAATCCCTGCCAAGATAAACTTTGTTCTAAGCTATTGTTAATGGATTGTATAATAGTTTTAAATGACTCATTGATAGATTTACGAATGGCAGGCCCCATCACCGGAAACAAAGCTTCGGCAAACGGGCGGGTGTCTTTACTGATGGATTGTCTAATGCAATACTCTACTGGTTTTTGCAGGGATTCTGTCAGTTCTCCTACTTCATTCGTGTTTTGCGCGTCGAGAGGCTGGCTTGCTTGACGGATGGCTTGGGGCAAAACTTTTGCCGTTTCCCGCGCTCTCCGTTCCGGATCATTGAGTTGAGTTTCTAAATCGTTCAGGCGTGTCAAAGCCAGTTCAACGCGACTTAAACGATACACCAATTCTTTGATTTGTATCTGTTCTAAGTTTTCAAGACGCTCTTTGAGGACATCAAGCTGGGTTTGTTGTTTTTCGAGGCCCTCGGTGCGCTTTTCTAAGGGCTCAAGGCGTGTTTGTAATTGCTCAAAATCGTCATTAATTTTGTCAATGACATTCAGACGCAGTTGTTGTTCTAGGTTATCGGTAAACTTTTCTAGGACTAAAAGGCGCGTCTGTACTTGTTCTAAGTTGTCATCAGTACGATTTAGCAGGACATTAAGCTGCGTTTGTTGCTGTTCTAAGTTTTCTAAAACCTCAAAGCGCGTCTGTGCTTGTTCGATATTATCAGTACGATTTTCAAGAAGCGGTTTTAGGTTTTCTAAACCCTCAAAGCGCGTCTGTGCTTGTTCCTTCTTATCAGTACGATTTTCAAGAACATTAAGGCGCGCCTGTTGCGGTTTTAGGTTTTCTAAACCCTCTAAGCGCGTCTGTGCTTGTTCCTTCTTATCAGTACGATTTTCAAGAACATTAAGGCGCGTCTGTTGCGGTTTTAGGTTTTCTAAACCCTCTAAGCGCGTCTGTGCTTGTTCGATATTATCAGTACGATTTTCAAGAAGCGGTTTTAGGTTTTCTAAACCCTCTAAGCGCGTCTGTGCTTGTTCCTTCTTATCAGTACGATTTTCAAGAACATTAAGACGCGTCTGTTGCGGTTTTAGGTTTTCTAAACCCTCTAAGCGCGTCTGTGCTTGTTCCATCTTATCAGTACGATTTTCAAGAACATTAAGACGCGTCTGTTGTTGTTTTTCTAAAACCTCAAAGCGCGTCTGTGCTTGTTCGATATTATTAGTACGATTTTCAAGAACATTAAAACGCGTCTTTTGCTGTTTTAGGTTTTCACTAACATTATCAATGAAGTTGAATTTTTTATTAAAAATTTCTAAGTTTTTTACTGACTTTTCAAGTACTTCGAAACGTTTTTTTTGCAGTTGTAAGCTTTCAAAAGACTCCTCAACAATAGAGAAGTGATCCGAGAATGGTTTTAGGTTTTCGACAAGCGCTTTTAGAACTTCAACACTGGATTGTTGTTGCTGTTCTATGTGGTTAGTCCGCTTTTCGATAGTCTCAACGCGTTTTTGTACTGCATTCAGAAGTAGGCGCATGGACTTGAGCCACTCAGCGGGGGCTTGTCGCTGTTCTAAGTGGTTAGTACGCGTTTCTAAAACATTGAGCTGAGTTTGTTGGCTATTTATAAATTCGCGCAACGACTTGAGCGCCTCAAGAAGGGTTTGAATTTTTGATGGCATCTGCAATGAATGGGTAATGGGTAATGGGTAATGGGTAATTGTAATTTCGACATTGACCACGACACCTTATTTATTCACTCTCTCTCCTAAAAACGTCGGAAAACGCCGCAGTGACTCTATTTAGGTAAGCATTTTCATTGTTAGATGCGAAAAAGTTTTCCGAAGTTTTGAATATCTCTCACAAAAAGTTTGATTTATTGTTTATTATAGCGTACTCAAAAGCAATATAAATCCAGAACAATGAGTTTTATCCTTTCTTATAACGAATCCTTGTAGTTGCGGTTTTTTTTAAATCCTTTCTTATAACGAATCCTTGTAGTTGCGGTTTTTTTTAAATCCTTTCTTATAACGAATCCTTGTAGTTGCGGTTTTTTTTAAATCCTTTCTTATAACGAATCCTTGTAGTTGCGGTTTTTTTT
>Ga0190343_1000041_pt1 | contig 66926 bp, 42 predicted proteins | sample 48721312_MG_FD_161664 | JGI IMG/M metagenome (GOLD analysis project Ga0190343, IMG submission 161664) | Hydrothermal vent microbial mat bacterial communities from Southern Trench, Guaymas Basin, Mexico - 4872-13-1-2_MG | ecosystem: Environmental > Aquatic > Marine > Hydrothermal vents >... | reverse complement strand
TTATTATAACGAATCCTTGTAGTTGCTTTAATCCGTTATTATAACGAATCCTTGTAGTTGCTTTAATCCGTTATTATAACGAATCCTTGTAGTTGCTTTAATCCGTTATTATAACGAATCCTTGTAGTTACTTTAATCCGTTATTATAACGAATCCTTGTAGTTGCTTTAATCCGTTAGATTAAATCCTTTATAAAATGCAATCCGTGTAGCTATGTATTTGTACTTAATATTCAATGAGTTAAAAAAACCTGATAGGCAGTAAGAATTAAAACCCAGTTTCTTGAAATTTTTTATTCAGATTTGCTATACTACGCGCCACTCTAAATCCTCGCTTTTGGCCCAATCTCCCGGATCACATGCGAAAAGGAAGAGCGGCCGTCCATTCGCTCAACAGGTTTTAGGGTGAGGGGAAAGGATATTCAGGATACATGGAGAAATCCGATTTTTCAAAAAAATCTTTGTTTTATTTAATGTAAAAATCGGATTTCTTTTATTTGAAAGGATAAATAACATGAAACAACACGTTGAAAAACGCATGATAACATTGTTGCTGAAAGGCTTGGTGATTATTTGTTTGTTTGGCAATAGCTTAACGGTTTATGCCGAAGAGCCAGATAATTCGAGCACTTTGTATGAACAGTTGGAAGCGTTGGAGTCACTCAAAAAGCAATTATCGCGTTGGTTAGAACAAGAACAGGCCGATGCCAAGAAGTATGCTTTTGATGCATCGGCACACGCTGACGCTTGGAAAAAACTCGAAGAAAAATGGCAGAAATCAGAGTGGCACTTGCTAAGAACCGTGTCCTGTCAGATGCAGTTTCTGGAAACGTTTGAGAAACATCAAGCCGGCCATTTCAGTGAGGCCTTGCCCTTATATCAGCAACTTATTGAGGGCAATTGTCCTGACAAAGTGATCACGGTAGCACAACGCAATGTCTGTCTAACGCGAACTCAATTGGCAATTGACAAACATCAAGCGGGTGATTTTACTGAGGCCTTGAAATTATCGCAACAAGTCATAGAGAAAAACTGTCCAAATAAACTGGTGATCTCTGCAAAAAAAATAATCTGCAAGACGCGGTATAAACAAGCTGAAAAACAACAACAAGCGGGCAATTTCACAGAGGCTTTGCAGTCATATCAACAAATGATAGAAAAAGATTGTCAAGATAAACGGATGATTAGGGTCGCTTTGAATTCTATTCTTGTCGAAATTGGCCAAACATCAGAAACGCAACACCGCTTTGATCAGGCCATCACTGCTTATAAAACCGCGTTGTTTCTGGCAGAAAAAAAGTTTGGAAAAGAACTTTTGCTCCAAGAGGGCACACAGCGATTAGTCAAAGAATACATCTGCATCATACGCTATAAACAAGCGGAAGAACAAGAAAAGCTCGGCCATTCCAGCAAAGCTTTGCACTTCTATCAGCAAATGCTAAAAGAAGACTGCCAAGTCAACAAAATTGCCAAAAAGAAGCTTTGTATCATCCCAATTAAACTCGCCGAAAAAACAGCAGAAGCGGGGCATCTTGAGGAAGCTTTGCGCTTCTATCAGCAAGCACTAGACAGTTGTTGCCAAAACCGAGAGATGATTGTAAACGCGTTACTTTTGAGAACAACTTATATTGTCTCCACCTATGAAACTCAACAACGTTTTGATAAAGCTATCGACATTCTTAGAACTGTATTGGCTATGGCGGAAAAGCAATTCAGAGCAGAGCCTCTTCTTGAAAAATGGCCGCTATTCAAGACAAGATTATGCTTAATGCAGTATCAACAAGCAGAACGGCTGAGAAAAGAGAATCCGCTTTCCGAAAACGCGTTAGAATTATATCAGCAAGTGCTAGAAGGAAATTGTCAAGAAAAGCTAATTCTTAACACGTTATCTTCTCTCATTCAGATAGGAATTGCCTATAGAACCAAAAAACGCTTGGATAAGGCCATAAAAACGAACCAACAAGTCTTATCTATCGGTTCCGAGTATCTAACAGACGAATACAGGCAAACTCTAAGAGACGGAATTTGCCTGATGCGGTATCAACAAGCTGAAGAAAACGCGAATAAGCAAGTCAAAACGGGTCAGATTAGTGAAGCTTTGCAGTTCTATCGCCAACTCTTAGCAGAACAGGAATGCCGAGGTAATAAAAGGATAACAGAATACGTCACCAAAATGATATGCGCCACAGTGTCTCTGCACGCTCATGAACTAAAAAAAGCGGGTCATTTCAGCAAAGCCTTACCGTTATATCAGCAAGTGCTAGAAGAACATTGCCAGGACAACGAAGTGCATAAAGAGCATGCTTTGCTTTCTATCGTTGACATGGGTAGGAACCGTGAGACTCAGCAAAATTTCGAGCCAGCCTTTGAACTCTACCAAAAAGCCTTATCTTTAGCCAACAAACATTTTGGTACCGAACATGAAGTCACTGGTATCGTTTTGCACCGAATGGCAAATGTTTATTACAGCCAAGCGGACTATACTCGTGCAGAAACCTTATGGGAAAAGGTACTCGTTATCAACGAAAAAGTCTATGGTGCTGAGCATCCTATATTTGCTGATACCCTGAGCCATTTGGCCAGGATTGACGAGACTTTGGCTAATTATACTCAAGCGGAATCACGGTTAAAACGAGCTAGGACGATTTATGAAACACACTCTCGTTCCGGGTATGCTGAAGCAACGGACTTCGTATTCACCTTAACTGATCTTTATATGAGCTTAGGTGATTATAAAAGTGCGGAATCTCTATTAACCTCAGTTGTTGATGATTGTGAAAAAACGCTGCTCTCAGAAAAGCCGCAATGTCTTTTAATCCAAGAATCGTTGGGAGGAATCTATCTTGCACAAGGAGAATCGACCCAATCTCAATCGGTATTAAAAAAGGTTCGTGAGATAAAGGAAAAACTCTATGGATTAGAAGGCCCTGATGTGACAGAAACCCTGAGTAACTTAGCCAACTTTTATTCATTAAACGGTGACTATGCGGGGGCAGAATCACTGTTAAAACGGGTGCTTAGAATAAGAAAAAATTTCTATCCGGCCGAACATCCAGAGATTGCTGATATACAGAGCAGTTTAGCGACAACGGTTTATACAAAACTAGGAAATGACGAAGAAGCCGAACGGTTATTAGAAATAGCACGGGCGACCTACCAAAAATTCTACGGCCCACAACACATCAAGGTTGCAAAAACTCTGAAGAATTTAGCAACCATTTACAAAACACAAGGAGATTATGAACACGCAAAATCACTCTATCAAGAAGCGCTGGTTATTGACGAACAAACTTATGGCCCACAACATCCTCAAGTAGCCGATGCGATTAAGGAATTGGCAGACGTTTATGAACGTATAGGTGATAATGCGTATGCCCAAGCTAATTCATTATATAGACGGTCTGTTGATCTTCCTAGAGATATCGATATCTTCAACGAATTAGGAAAGGCTTATAAAAGTTTAGGTGATTATGCACACACACAGGCTAAATTACGGTTTGAACGTGTTCTGGCTATTTACAAACAGGTTTATGGTTCACAACATTTTAAGGTTGCTTTAGCGTATGTCTCTATAGCAGAGGCTTATGAACGTTTAGGTGATGAACCCAAAGCTGAATCCCTCTCACAGCAAGCATTGTTCATTGCGATTAGCAACCACCACCGTGAAATGCCATACATATTGTTGTCTATGCAAATTATTTTCGGCAAATTACAGGCCCGACAAAATAACGACTCGGCGGCCATATTTTTTGCTAAACAGGCCATCAATCTACTGCAAAAGATTCGTGGTAAACTCCCACCGCGAGACAAAACCTTACAACGCGCTTTCATCAAAGATAAAGCGATGTACTTTAAGTTTCTTATCCGCTTATTGATAGAACAAAACCGTTCGCCCGAAGCCTTGCAAGTCATACAAATGTTCAAAGAAGAAGAATACTTTGACTTTGTACAGCGCGATACGGCCGCTGATGGGCGTACCACTCAAGCCAGTTATACGGACTTGGAACAAGATTGGGCCAATCGCTATGCCGATATCACTCAACAATTAGCCACATTAGCAGATGAAAAGCGTGACTTGGAACGCCAAGCCAAACGTGGCGACTTGACTGAAGCCGAAAAAGCTCACCTTGCTGAACTTGAATCGACCATCACTGAGACAAGTAGCACTTTCTTGGAAGAATTAAAAACCGCTTTCAAGCAAGCGGAAGAAACAAATCTGGCCGCAGTGCGGAAAGCGCCCACCCAAGCCCAAGATAATTTAACTGATCTACAAGGCATCCTGCGTGAATTAGGACACGGGGCAGTACTGGTATATTATTTAATATTTGAAGACCAACTGATGATTATGCTCATCACGCCTGATGAGCAAATTGTCCGCCTGGTCACCATTAACCAGAAAGAACTTGATGAAATACTGTCTGGATTTCTCACCACATTGCGAGACGCAGAGGAAGAGGAACAAGTGCTTTGGGAAGAAGGATTGGCACTCTATGAGTTGCTGATAAAACCGATTGCCACCGATTTAATCCAAGCTAAGGCAAAAACCTTGATGGTGTCTTTAGATGGGCCACTACGCTATCTGCCAATAGCGGCTTTGCATGATGGTGAACAATATCTGGTTGAACGCTATGCCACTGTTATGTACACCCAAGCGGCCAAAAAGACTTTACAAGCGCCGCCTAAGCCTATCTCACAATGGCAAGTGGCGGGATTTGGTTTAAACGATTCTTCATTACTGGACACCGAAATTGAACTTGAAAATATTGTGTGTCATCACAAAAATGATCCAAACGGTATTTTACCGGGGGTCATTTATCTCAACGACAACTTCACTCAGCAAAACCTGCAAAACGTGTTAACAGAAAAATATCCGTTACTGCATATTGCGAGTCATTTTACTTGGGATTTAGGTACTTACTTGTCATCTTACTTGTCGTTAGGGAATGGTACTACTCTGACTTTAGCCGATATCAGAGAACACTATAATTTCAAGCACATAGATTTATTGACACTGTCCGCGTGTCAAACCAGTGTTGGTAATAACAATTCGGCGACGGGTAAAGAAATTGAAGGTTTGGGTATTTTGGTACAGAATAAGGGTGCCAACGGAGTCATTGCGACGCTGTGGAATGTGGACGCTGACGGCGCAACCAGTGAATTTATGTCAGGATTTTATCGTTTGCTAACCACCGGCTTAAGCAAAGCAGAAGCATTGCAAAAGACACAGCAGGACTTTATCATACAAGAGGAATATGCCCATCCCTATTATTGGGCGCCTTTTATTTTAATGGGAAATTGGCTTAATGCTTCAGAGCCGCCAAAAAGCTTGAATTTATGTTCAAATAAGTGAGGAAGACATATGCGAAGAAAAACATTAGTGATATTGTTAGTTTTATGTGGCGGATATCAAACCGCGTTGGCGGCCAATGAAACGGCCTCATACCTGATTGTGGTGGAATCCACACCGCCCGAGTTATTTGAAAAAGGGCAAATCCTAGCTGGCGAAGACTCCATTAAACTCGCCACTGGGCAACGCGTGAAATTGATTGCCGGTGATGGCACGGTGTTTACCCTGATAGGGAATGACGCCGGGGTACCTACTCGTCACATTGATGACAGTGATGATCCCGAAGTCGTTTTAGCCAAAGCACTGAAGTCATTGAGCAAGTCTCGTTACCCCATTTCAATTCGCAGTGACGAACAGACACTGGGCGTCTGGACGGCAAACGTTGAAAGGAGTGGTAAATACTGTGCTCTAGGAAGTACAATCACACTGTGGCGTTCAAATGCTGAGAAGGCAACCACTTTAGTCATTAAACCTCGTAAGCCGCGTGGTAAGCCCATCAAAAGAAAGTGGGATGCGGGAGTCTCTAAATACAATTTTGCCTTCCAAAACGGTGGCAAATACCGAATCTATTTTGCTAACAATCCCTATAGGCAAAATAGCCTGACTTTTTATCAGATTCCGACTAAGATTAAATTCATACCTCAGAGAGTGAGGTGGATGGCGAAACAAGGCTGTATTCGACAGGCAACACGTTGTTTTCCTTATAATAAACGTGAATGTCAATAAGGATTGATATTGTCTGAGAAATCCGATTTTTCCCAAAAATCGGATTTCTTTTCAAATCGAACTTGAGTTTGGAGTCGGCCAACTTGAGTTTGGCAAGAGTCCAAACTTGGCAGGAGTCCAAACTTTGACAGGAGTCCAAACTTTAGTTTGGCAAGAGTCCAAATTTTGACAGGAGTCCAAACTTTAGTTTGGCAAGAGTCCAAATTTTGACAGGAGTCCAAACTTTAGTTTGGCAAGAATCCAAACTTGGCAGGAGTCCAAACTTTAGTTTGGCAAGAGTCCAAACTTGGCAGGAGTCCAAACTTTAGTTTGGCAGGAGTCCAATATAATATAAGTGCAATATTTTGTTTAGCTGATAACTCCTATTTTTCTAATTGTCTGATAAATATTAAAAAAAAATGATGATAAAATTTTAAAAAAACTAGGATTTATTATTTGACTGGAGAAATAACATGAAACAACACTTTGAAAAACGCATGATGACGCAGTTGCTGAAATCTTTGGTTATTATTTGTGTGTTTGGCAATGGCTTAACGGCTTATGCCGATGAGCCTGATAATTCTGGCACTTTTCCCAGCAGTGCCGACGTATTGCAATCACTTGAAGAAAAACAAGTTAAAGCATTACAATCACTCGACAAAAAACATCAGTTACTAATAAAAAAGTGGCGTTTAAGAAACGCTTCCCCAAGAGAAGACTTTTGCATGACGCAATACCGACAAGCGCATGACAGGTTAAAGGTAAGTGATTTCAATGGTACTTTGTCGTTATTCCAGAAAATCCTAACCGGCGGTTGCTCAAAAGAATTGGTAACGATGGCAAAAGACAACATTTGCCTAACACAGTCACGACAAGCTGAGCAACAAATATTCGAGGCCGGTAATTTCACTAACGGCTTGCAAAACTACCAGCAAGTGTTAAAAGGAGATTGTCCAAAAGAGTTAGTGATGTACACACAAGAAAAGTTCTGCTTAGCGTTGTTTATGCAATATACACAGGTGAAGGCCGATGATATTGTTGGGGCAACGCGAGTCTATCAACAAATGGTAAGAGAAAATTGTTCCAAATACGTGCAGACTCTGGCAAGAGGACAAATTTTACAAAGGTGTTTTAACCAGTATCTACAAGCGGATGAAAAGCAAAAAGTAGGCCAATTCAATAAAACCTTGCAGTTATATCAGCAAATGCTAAAAAATGGTTGTCAATACACAAAACTTAATGATTTCTTACAACAGCGGCGTATCTGTTTAATACGCTACCAACAACTCAGAGAACAAGTGCAAGCCAATCATTTTCCAGAGGTTTTGCAATTCTATCAACTCAAAAAGGCTTGTCATAATAATAGCCTTGCTGGAAAGCTCTTGCTTTTTATTGTCACTGAGATGGGTGATATTTATAAAAATCAGCAACGTTTTGAACAAGCCAAATCAGTTTATCAAAAAGTGCTGTTGATTGCGAAAAACCTGTTTGGGCCAGAGCATGAAATCGTTAGTATCATTTTACACCGACTAGCGAGTCTTTCTTATCACCTAGCCAACTATGCTGACGCTAAAAACATCTGGATAGAACAACTGGCAATTGAGGAAAAAATCTATGGGTTGGAACCAGGTGCCAATACCCTAATCAGCAATGTAACCCCCGGATTGAAACAAACAAGGATTGCCAACACCTTAATCGATTTGGCGAAAGCTGACAAAATGCTGGGCAACTATGTTGAGGCCGAATTACGATTAAAACGTGCGCTTGATATTTATGAAAAATATCGTTCTGAGGAAATGAATGTTTATAGTTTGATGGAACATTTAACAACCCTTTATATTCAACTCGGTGAGTTTACACAGCTTGAATCATTATTAATACGTGTTCTTGATATTTGTGAAAAAGTGGAGAGTTCGGGACAACGTCAATGCGCCTTACTCCGAGAGCCTTTGTGGGCCACTTCACTGATGCGAGGTGACTATGCCGATGCCGAATCCACGTTAAAAAAAATCCTTGAAATCAAAAAAGAACACTATGGCGCTGATCGTTCTAAAATGGGCCATACCCTAGGAAACTTGGCCATACTTTATTCATCAATCGGTGACTATGCGAGGGCAGAATCGCTACTCAAACAGGCGCTGGCAATCCAAAAAACCGCTTATCCGGCCGAACATCCAGAAATAGCTCAAATACAGACCTATTTAGCGAGAGTTTACAAATATATCGGTGAATATGAACAAGCCAAATTTCTGTTAAACCAGGTATTGGCTAGTTATAAACAGGCATACGGCCCACAACACCCGCTCATTGCTGAAACGTTATACAGTTTGGCAGACGTTTATACTAGGCAAGGCGATTATTTTTTGGCAGACGTTTATACTAGGCAAGGCGATTATTATGAAAAAGCCAAAGAATATTATCGACGTGCTATTTTCATTTACGAAGCAGTTTATAATCCACAACATCCTGATGTTGCATATGCCCTCCGTTCGCTGGCCGGTGTTTACCAAAGAGTGGGTGATAAAGCCTACAACCAGTTCAAATCAGAGTCGGCTCAACTCGGTTTGAATGAAAAAGCCAAGCAATTAGAAATCAGTCTGGTAGAACATGCTAAGGCCCATTCACTGTTGAAACGCGCACTGGCTATTTATAAGAAGGTTTATTATGGCCCACGACCTTTTCAGGCGGCTATAACCCTTAGCCAGTTGGCATTACTCAACGAACAAGTCGCTGACTACGCAGAAGAGGCTTTGCCAATGATAATCAACAGTGAAAACCCAGAATGGCGATGGCTTGCCATGCTTAATATAAGCAGATTATTGGCTCACCAAAACAATCGCGCTGCGGCCATTTTGTTTGGTAAACAGGCGGTCAATCTACTGAAAAAGGTTCAAAGTAGTCGTCAAATGCCATCCGACAAAACATTACAACGCTCTTTTATCAAAGATAAAGCGGTGCATTTTAAGTTTCTTATCCATTTACTGATTGAGCAAAACCGTTTGCCCGAAGCCTTGCAAGTCATACAAATGTTCAAAGAAGAAGAATACTTCGACTTTGTAGGCCGCGATGAGACAGCCACTGATGGGCGTACCACTCAAGCCAGTTATACGGACTTGGAACAAGATTGGGCCAATCGCTATGCGACGATAACTCAACACTTAGCTACCTTAGCAGATGAAAAGCGTGACTTGGAACGTCAACCCGCCCCTGACTTGACTGAAGCTGAAAAAGGCCGCGTTGCCGAACTTGAACAGGCCATGACTGAAACAAGTACCACTTTCTTGGAGGAATTAAAAACCGCTTTCAAGCAAGCGGAAGAAACAAATCTGGCCGCAGTGCGGAAAACGCCCACCCAAGCTCAAGAGAATTTAACTGAGCTACAAGGCCTCCTGCGTGAATTAGGACACGGGGCAGTACTGGTATATTATTTAATATTTGAAGACCAACTGATGATTATGCTCATCACGCCTGATGAGCAAATTGTCCGCCTGGTCACCATTAACCAGAAAGAACTTGATGAAATACTGTCTGGATTTCTCACCACATTGCGAGACGCAGAGGAAGAGGAACAAGTGCTTTGGGAAGAAGGATTGGCACTCTATGAGTTGCTGATAAAACCGATTGCCACCGATTTAATCCAAGCTAAGGCAAAAACCTTGATGGTGTCTTTAGATGGGCCACTACGCTATCTGCCAATAGCGGCTTTGCATGATGGTGAACAATATCTGGTTGAACGCTATGCCACTGTTATGTACACCCAAGCGGCCAAAAAGACTTTACAAGCGCCGCCTAAGCCTATCTCACAATGGCAAGTGGCGGGATTTGGTTTAAACGATTCTTCATTACTGGACACCGAAATTGAACTTGAAAATATTGTGTGTCATCACAAAAATGATCCAAACGGTATTTTACCGGGGGTCATTTATCTCAACGACAACTTCACTCAGCAAAACCTGCAAAACGTGTTAACAGAAAAATATCCGTTACTGCATATTGCGAGTCATTTTACTTGGGATTTAGGTACTTACTTGTCATCTTACTTGTCGTTAGGGAATGGTACTACTCTGACTTTAGCCGATATCAGAGAACACTATAATTTCAAGCACATAGATTTATTGACACTGTCCGCGTGTCAAACCAGTGTTGGTAATAACAATTCGGCGACGGGTAAAGAAATTGAAGGTTTGGGTATTTTGGTACAGAATAAGGGTGCCAACGGAGTCATTGCGACGCTGTGGAATGTGGACGCTGACGGCGCAACCAGTGAATTTATGTCAGGATTTTATCGTTTGCTAACCACCGGCTTAAGCAAAGCAGAAGCATTGCAAAAGACACAGCAGGACTTTATCATACAAGAGGAATATGCCCATCCCTATTATTGGGCGCCTTTTATTTTAATGGGAAATTGGCTTAATGCTTCAGAGCCGGCAAAAAGCTTGAATTTATGTTCAAATAAGTGAGGAAGACAGATGCGAAGAAAAACATTAGTGATATTGTTAGTTTTATGTGGCGGATATCAAACCGCGTTGGCGGCCAATGAAACTGCCTCATACCTGATTGTGGTGGAATCCACGCCGCCCAAGTTATTTGAAAAAGGGCAAATCCTAGCTGGCGAAGACTCCATTAAACTTGCCAGCGGGCAACGCGTGAAATTGATTGCCGGTGATAGCACAGTGTTTACCCTGATAGGGAATGACACCGGGGTACCTACTCGTCATATTGATGACAGTGAGGATCCCAAAGTGGTTTTAGCCAAAGCCCTGAAGTCATTGAGCAAGTCTCGTTACCCCATTTCAGTTCATCGTGTCGAAGAAACACCGGGCATATGGATGGCAAACGTTGAAAGGAGTGGTGAATACTGTGCTCTAGGAAGTACAATCACACTGTGGCGTTCAAATGCTGAGAAGGCAACCACTTTAGTCATTAAACCTCGTAAACCGCGTGGTAAGCCCATCAAAAGCAAGTGGGATGCGGGAGTCTATAAACACGAGTTTGCCTTCCAAAACGGTGGCAAATACCGAATCTATTTTGCTAACAATCCCTATAGGCAGAGTAGCATGACTTTTTATCAGATTCCGACTAAGATTAAATTCATACCTCAGAGACTGAGGTGGATGACGAAAAAAGGCTGTATTCGACAGGCAAAACGTTGTTTTCCTTATAATAAACGTGAATGTCAATAAGAATTGATTTGTCTGAGAAATCCGATTTTTCCCAAAAATCGGATTTCTTTTAAAAACAAAACCAAGTTAATCAATTTGACAACCTGGCCCCCAATAACTACAAGGATTCGTTAGAATAAAGGATTATTGATTTTGATTGGCATGCACAGGTTTGCTTGGAATGAGATTCTTGGCGATTTTGTTGAGATTTGAAGTGGCCCATTCACTACAAGGATTGCATAATGCCGCGGATTTTTTTCTGAACTACAAGGATTGTTTATAAAAAAGGATTTTTTTGATGATCCCAAAAGACGTCTCAATTAAATCCTTTCTAAAATACAATCCTTGTAGTTTAGGCGGCGAAAAGTGGGCCATTCACCAAAACAACTGAATCAATTCAGCAACCTGGCCCACAAATACCTACAAGGATTTGTATATAAAAACGAATTTTTTGACGAAAAAATCCGTCTCGGCTTACTACCTATCAGTTTATCGAAAATGGTACCCTGTCTGAAAGTACAACGAATTTAGAAATGAACGAATAAACCTAACCCATTTCCAATGCTGTTGTGACAAATTGGCGGATTTTCTATCGCGATATAATTCTAAAATTAAAGAGAACGTCGTGTTGGCAGAGTCTTTGCCCACCGTCATAAATTATTTATGGTGTGCAAACTGTCTACCCTACATGGTTAAACGGTTGGGACAAAGGAGACCGCATAAAATGAAATTATCAGAATGCTCTCCAGAAGTGAGAGAAAAAATAAAATCTCATAGCTGGAATAGGATTGTTGGTTCACGCGAAGCCAGTTATGCTTGGGGATTTGTTCTTGATTTTGAAAATCCTGAACTTGTAGATATTGAAGGATATCATGTCCTTTTGCCCATGCCAAAAGAACGGTTTTCGAGGCAGACAATACGACGTTGCATTCGAAGTGTAGATGGTAAGACGCTCGTCTTGTCTTTTCAAGATTTAAGTTTCGGCGATGATTCAGAACCTCTTTTTCTCGCTATTTGTGATAAATTGCCCGGCGAAGAGGTTTTTTTAACAACAACACTTTATGAATGCTCTTTTGATGATATCTGTTTTTAAAATTTCTGTTTTTCGCTAGAAGTTAAACGTAGGGAGGGCAAAGCCTCGAAAATGGTGGATTTAACTACGTTGATCTTCGGTTCGCTACCGCTTTGGGTGGCTACTTTTAATTGTGTATAACGATGAGAGCGTAGGCGTGGGAAACGAAGTAACGGAGCGGAGATCACCAATACTTAACGCTCCCGCGTTCGCCTAAAAAAAATCCTGATATAGAGTTTTTCAGATAATTATTTAGTCCCCTTTAGGGGACTGGTAATTTCAGGATTTTTTTCAGAGCGACACGATATGGCATTGCAGTATTTAGTGCCCTTTAGGGCACTTCAGCTATTAGACTTAGGCTTTAGCCGTTGGCGGGAGTATTATTTATTAACTTAATGGCATTGGAGCGTAGGGTGGGTTTGGAAGGTCAGCGACAGCTAAACCCACCACACGCACTTTCAAGAAACCTCTAAGGTTTCTAAAACCTTGGAGCAAGCGTCGGGTGGCTATCGCTGTGCGTATTTATCCAAAAGACGATAGACATTAGACCGATTTAATTTAAGTGATTGATTTTATGACATTAAAAAAAGGCTGGCATTTTCTTTTTTCGTGTGAAAATTAAGTTTCATCTGGGGTGACATCGTTTAGGAGTCATCGAGTTGTGTGGCATACACGGCTGACGCTATCGATATCGCAACCAAGTACGCGGCGTGGTTCACACTCGCACAAAATCTGTGGGTAAAGCCTACTTATGTCGGGATAAAGACGAAGAAAATGTGTGCGTTTGCAAAAAATCAATCTGAGGCTCAACGCTTTTATAATGAATTAGGCAAACGGCTATAGATATTCAGATAATTATTTAGTCCCCTTTTAGGGGACAGTAGCGGAAAGACAAACGCAGCTTGTGTCGCTACGCGAGATAACGGCTGATGCTGTTGGCTGTCAAATTAAAAAGCGCAATTTATGACGAAGCATTGCATCGCTCTACATAAGCTCGCTCAGCTCATATTAGTATTTTAGGAGAATAAATAAATGATGAAAAACATCGCATTAGGCGAACAATTAACTTTTATTATCACACAACGCGGAGTCAATGAAGCGGCTATACTGGCACAAGCGGTTAGCAAAGGCATAGACCTCCTCTATCTTCAAGCAATGACAGAGGCTTATTTATTAGGCACGATTTCTCGTGAACAAGCATTGAAGACACTTGGCACTGACACCTTAGAAGAAATTGAATATCAACGTGATGCTTTGAAACGTGATGTGGAATGGGGGCTTTCTAATGACTGAAGTTATCACAGATACTGGTTATATTTTACACCTTAATGAAATCAACAACTTGCTCGTATTGGAACTTTTTGAGCAAATCACCGACGAATTAGAAGCATAAGACTTGAACGCTAATGAACTGAATATAACAGCAAATGTCGTTAGATGTCCGATTGATCATGAAGAAAGCCTAAACATCATGCAAAAACTTGGACAACCGCTTATCCATTTAACAGATGCTGCCGTTTTTATTCTAGCTCAAAATGCCAATTTTTCCCTACCGGTATTGACAGATCTTTATTCGTGGCAATGGCCTATTTGATATAGTCAATAGCACCATCAGCGCCAGAGCGCAAGGCGCTCTCCCACACCATCAGGGCGGCAATCTGACCATTGACAGCCTCAATTTCTTAATTATTGATAAAAGTCAACTACTTGCCAATGCCTACGCTGGCAACGGCGGCAATATTAGAATTATTGCTGAGCAATTTATTCGCTCAAGTGAAAGTCTTTTAGATGCCTCTTCAGAATTAGGGCTAGATGGAGAAATTATTATTCAGTCACCCGATAATGACATTGAAAATAGTCTCACTGTGCTACCGAGTCGTTTTCTTAATGCAGACAAACTTCTCAAAGAGAGTTGCGCCAACCGGGCGAGGCCAAATCTAAATCTGAGTCATTTTTTCCGCAAAGGACGAGGTGGAATACGCCAATCGCCTGAAAATCTGCTCACACATACGCCATTGCAAAAGAGTTTAGGTTTGTCTCGCCATTAGCACTTGGATAACGCGCCACAACAAGTGTTACGCTAGTGGATAAGTACCGAATCAAGAATTTTATGGTTTTTTAAAACCACCCTAACCCCAAAAGCCTACTGATCTTTACCCACAAGTAGTATATTATTGAAAATAAGTCAAGTGAGTGGTTAATGACTCACTTTTTAGTTAAGTGATTGTTTTAATAGAATAATAACTGGCTTATGTCATGATTAATGATTAATGATTAAATTTGGACACTTGTGGGTAAAGGTAAGAAAAACCTAAGGGGGGACAAAAAATACCCTGATTGTAACGGATTTTGGGGAGGGCCATAATTTGTGGTTCTTTGGCGACTCTGTCCTCATCAATTGTTAATGGTTAATTGTTAACTATTCATGGTTAATAATAAGCCGATTATCCAATAACGGATTGTTTTTTTAGTGAAATGACTTTTTTAAGGTAATCGTTAACCTTTTTTAAAATCACCAGTGAGCGCGAATTTGAACACCCTTAAAAGGCTTTAATGTCACCAAATTAAAGCCTCCCCTTTCATCCGTTATAATTAGAAAATACCTGTTTATTCTTGCACTAGTACTTAGCACAAACCTCCGAGGTTTCTAAAATTTATGAGGTTTTTAAACGCAAACCTCCGAGGTTTCTGTACTTATGATCAAAAGGAGAGCACTCTTGTTAATACAACGTATTTTATTGATTTTATTTGTTTTATTTTGCAGCGCGGCCTATGCAGAAACTCAATGCCATTAAGTTAAGATATAACCTATTGATTTTTAATCAAATTTTGTGTGTGTTAGGGTGGGGTACCCGATTTTTTACTTTCAATAAAAACAATGACTTACGACCCGGTGGGATAAAAATATGGCACGACGGGGCGTTTTTTAATAAAAATAGAGCAAAATCAAAGAGTTCCTTAACTTAATGGCATTGATGCAGAAACTGCGTCGGCCGCAAACGCAACCACTTCGTACCTGATTGTTGTCCAATCCACGCCAGCCTACTTATTTGAAAAAGGGCAAATTATCGCTGGCGAACCCACCAACCTTTTCGCCGGGCAAAGCGTCAAGTTAATTGCCGGTGATGGCAGTGTCTTTACCCTAAAAGGTACCTATTCAGGTGTGCCTACTCGTTACCCTGATAAGAGTGATGCACCAGAATTGGTTTTGGAAAAAGCACTGGCTTCGTTGAGTGAGGTTCCCTACATAATAGTCCGCGCTGCTGAGAGCCAACCGCCAAGTGTGTGGATGGTGAATGTAGAAAGTCAGGGTAAGTACTGCGCCCCAAGCCGCACGATAGAATTGTGGCGTGAGAATGCTAACAGACGGCAAACCTTGTTTATCACACCTAGGCGTGGAAAGCGACAAAAAAGGAAATGGCCTGCCAAAAAACATGTATATGCTTTCACCTTCCAAGAAGGTGTCACTTACACCATAAATTTGGCTAGACACCCTACCCGAAATTTCACTTTTTATCAAGTTCCAGCTAGGATTCGATTTACACATCGTAGGGTAACTTGGATGGCAAAAACAGGTTGTGTTTCACAAGCAAAAATATTGTTTCCTTGGTAAATGGTCTCGAAACCTCTCGAAACCTCCAATGTTTCTAAAACATTGGAGGTTTTTTTGATATTTGAAGTGGGCCATTCACAAAACCAAGTTAATTAATTATACAACATGGCCCCCAATAACTACCAGGATTCGTTATAATAACGGATTATTGATTTTGATTGGCAAGCACCGGTTTGCTTGGAAAGAAGTCGCGTTTTCACGTTACAAAAAAACTCTCAAACAACACGTTTTTTCAGCGGCTTAATTGATTGACTTTTTCAAAATGCTTACCCAACCTTAACGCATATTCCGGCGCACAAGAATCATTGACGAGTAAATTTTGCAGGAGTATCCCAAAATCGTGATAATACCATCCTTCTCTTTCCTCAACCCAATCGAGGCTTTCAAGAAAGAAAAGCAGTTTATCGCTGATAACCCGATGTGCCGGTTCATGGCATTCAAAGGCAACGTGGTTGAGTGCTTCTCTAATCTGAACATTGCCTCTCCGCGTTCCATTGTACTGCTTTTCGTAGCCGTAATTAAAACTTTGCTCAATCACAAACGCATAATCTTCTTCGGGGGAGCGATATCCCACACGCACGAGTTCCGATAACAGTGAGGCCACCACATTTCTCATATCGAACTGATCAACCTTGATCAAACCCTTTACTTTAACCATAATAACGATTCGTTTTCCGTCATCCAATTCGGCAAACTTGAGCGAATCTATTTGACTGAGCGCCATATTAAGTTCAGAAAGCGAACCACGCGATAAGATTTCGGCAAAACTGGCATGAGGTTGCAACGCTTTGGTGAGTTTAAGAAAAAAATCGGTCGCACTACTCAATCTCAGCGCCTTATTTTCGCGCAAACAACTGAGAATTAAATCATCGATGGCGGGTGGAATGGCTTCATTAAGGGTATTCAAGGCCTGATATTCACCGACACCCGGCAAACGTCCAGACAGACATTCGTACAATACAATGCCCAATGAATAAACATCATCACAAGCCTCCGGCTCTTCTCCACGTTGCCGCTGCGGTGACATATAACCAGGCGTTCCGATAGGTTGGCTGCTCGGTGTCAATCGTTGCCAATCGGATTGCCGTAATGAAATTCCAAAATCCACCAGATAACAGGATTCCTCATTAGTGGTAATGATCAGATTGGACGGTTTGATGTCCCGATGAATAATCCCTTTGCGATGGGCATGAGCCAGTGCTGAACAGATATTGGCAAACCATCTCGATATCTGCTCCAAAGACATCACGCCTCTTTCATCAAGAAAGCGGCGCACTGTCATTCCTTCTATCCACTCAAAAATCAGTTTAAACTCGCCATCCGTTTCAGGAAACAATACATCGTAGATGGCTGGGATATTTGGATGAGAAAGACTTGCTAACGTTTTTGCTTCTCGCTTAAATCTTTCCTTATCCTCCTGAGACGGACTTTCTTTGAACAGCGGATCGAGGATTTTGAGAGCAACATATCGATCCAATAGCATATCCTTTGCTTTATCAATCCGCCCAAAGCCGCCTTCACCGGCGGATGCTTCTCTAATTTGATATCTGGTGTTCATAATTGGTCTCCTAAAAATCAGATTTAAAGCTTTCTAAAACCTTGGTTTTTTTTATATTTGAAGTGGGCCATTCATCAAAACAACTGAATCAATTCTGCAACCTGGCCCATAACTAACAACTACAAGGATTCGTTATAATAAAGGATTATCTCGTGGCGGTGTTTAGGTTTTATAGTTTGAAAACGGCCCCACTAATTAATCAATCCAATCATTACGCAAGTAATCCTTGTCGTGGCGTTTTTTTTATCCGTTATTATAACGAATCCTTGTAGTTGCTTTAATCCGTTAGCTTTAATCCGTTATTATAACGAATCCTTGTAGTTGCTTTAATCCGTTAGATTAAATCCTTTATAAAATACAATCCTTGTAGTTTGGGCCTCGAAAAGTGGGCCATTCGCCAAAACAACTGAATCAATTCTGCAACCTGGCCCATAAATAACAACTACAAGGATTAGCTACGCTGACTTTCAGTTGGTTATAATAACGGATTATCTCGTGGCGGTGTTTAGGTTTTATAGTTTAAAAACTGCCCCACTAATCAATCCAATCATTACGCAAGTAATCCTTGTCGTGGCGTTTTTTTTATATTTATGCGTACCTACTTATTCACTGATGTTACGCACTGAACTTCCAAGCCTTGGGATAAATCCCAAAGCTTGCAAGCTAAGGAAAGCTAAAATGACGCAATGCGATGCAAGTACAAGCAAGAATAATAAACGCGATAAAAGGTTTTAGTCACCTTTAGGTTCCTGGCGCTTTTAGCCTTGGGATTTATCCCAAGGCTTGTGGAAGCTGAGTGCGTAACATGAGTTATTCAATCACAGAGTCATCAATCAATGAAAATAGAATTTAGAATTTCTGGCTAAAGCGACAGAAAATCTCGCTGTTGCTGAATGGGCCTATGAAAACGGTCATTATAATGCTTCGGCTAATCGAACGTATGCGGCATTTCAAGCGGCCATCGCCGCTTTGGCAAATGCTGGTATAATACAAAGTTCTCGTGTCAGTCATAGTGCGGCACAAAGTCTATTTGCAGCCGAGTTAATTCGTCGGCGTAAACTCTATCCCAGTCATCTGAAGTCCTACTTGCCTGACTTACAGCGGGTAAGAGACGATGCAGATTATGAATTGAGATCAGTGTCCAAAAGAGAGACATTGAAACAATTTAAAAAGGCGAAAGAGTTTGTTGAAACTATCGCAAAGGAGATACAAAAGTGATTAATCTTAAACAGATGGAATTGGCTCAGTTTCAGTTTGAACAATTAAAACAACAATATCCTGAAATTGAGTTGGTGGAGATTGTAGAAAGTGGTGTCTATCCTGATCATCTTTGGGTAAAGATGAGCATGCCAGAGGATGAAGACAGAATGATTGAGATGGGAGAAGTTGCAGCCAACATCTCAACGAATATTTTGGTTGATTATGGTTATCATATCACTATCAGCAGTGGCACTCGGCTAGAAAAGAAGGCGGCTTGAAAATTTTGTAACTAACTACAAGGATTGTTTATAAGAAGGGATTAGTGAGTGAATATTAACTCAATTTAATTCCTCTGTCTTGAGTACAACGAATTACGGGCCGATAAACGAATTAAAACTACAAGGATTGTTTATAAGAAGGGATTAGTGAGTGAATATTAACTCTTTTTAATCCCTCTGTCTTGAGTACAACCAATGACGTGGATAAACGAATTCGACAAGGATTGTTTATAAGAAGGGATTAATGAGTGAATATTAACTCAATTTAATTCCTCTGTCTTGAGTACAACGAATTACGCGGATAAACGAATTAAAACTACAAGGATTGTTTATAAAAATGGATTAGTGAGTGAATATTAACTCAAAACCGTTATGCCTTATTCGTTCATATGCCTGTCATCAAAGTACTTAACCGTGAAAATGGGGATGCGCCCGTCGTGTTTGTCCTTGAAGTTCTTCTTTTGTCAGGGTAAATGTAGTTACACCATAATCGGCTAACTTGGTGAGAAAAAGCACACGCGGTATGCCAGCGAGTTTGGCAGCTGCACCTGATGAGAGGTGTCCTAATTCAAAGAGTTTGACAGCAAAGAATTTGACAGCGGCAGTCAGTCATGCGTAAAACATTACCAGCCTCTGTCCAGTGTAAAGCCAGTAATAATTCATCTAGTATTTGTAACGTGATTTGACTCATAAAAGATTAACTCCTAATGTCATTGAACTACAAGGATTATATTTTATAAAGGATTTTGTCCTCATTACTTAATCTGAGGTAATTCCGTCCAAAGCTTTAGCTTTGGACGTCTCTGCCTCAATGCCATTAAGTTAAGATATAACCTATTGATTTTTAATCATTTTTAGTGTGTATTAGGGTGGGGGACCCGATTTTTTACTTTCAATAAAAACAATGACTTACGACCCGGTGGGACAAAAATATGGCACGACCGGGCGTTTTTTAATAAAAATAGAGCAAAATCAAAGAGTTCCTTAACTTAATGGCATTGAAGTCTCTGCCTACGCTAATTGCCGTTCCTTAAAAACTGAATAATATTTTATAACGGATTTTGTCCTCATCAATTTGATGGAGTCCAAAGCTTTAGCTTTGGACGTCTCTGCCTACGCTAAATGTCATTGCTTAAAAACGGAAGAAAAATTATATCTCCACTGAAGTGCAAAGCTCATTCCAATCATACCATCCAATGGACTGGAGAGATAACGATTCCATTCGTTGTCGTTAGGTATTCGTGCAAAATCTTTATGGGTATCGATGATCCAATCGTCAGCCGCTTGTATCACGCCTAAATATAATGGCGAAACCTTTTCAATCGCCTTTATTGACTTAAGTGCATCTTCTGGCAGAAGTTCCTTACTCTCTTTGGCGTTTTTTGAGTTTTTGCTGTGGGTTTCGTTGTACTTAATTCGTTTATCCGCGTAATTCGTTGTACCGCTTCATAGGCGTTCCGCCACTACGTTTCGTTGTACCGCGTAATTCGTTGTACTTACTTAATTAATTCGTTTATCCGCGTAATTCGTTGTACTTACTTAATTAATTCGTTTATCCGCGTAATTCGTTGTACTTACTTAATTAATTCGTTTATCCGCGTAATTCGTTGTACTTAATAATTATTGACCCGATAGTACTTGGTTCAATCTGAAAACGGTGTCATCAAGATTAAAGAACAATGGCTCTAAGTGCTTGCACAGACATTAAAATAATTCCATTTGGTTATTTAAGCGATGAAAATCGACAGATAAGTCGTTTATTAACCGCGGAATGACCCATTTTACCATTGGCGGCGGAACCGCATTGCCGTATAAAGCATATTGATCATAAATCGGGAGACGCTCACAGTGATTGTCAGGAAAACCCTGTATTCTTGCATACTCTACCGGAGTCAAACGACGATATTGGTTGCCAATTCGGTAACGCTCATAATGGCGACTGGTTGAGGAAGTCAGTGTCGGTGCCACACCATTGATACCAAATAAAGTATAACCCATTCTGGCGCCTCCTTTTTGATTGTAGAGAATTTCTACACCATTATAATATTTATTAACACGCTGACTGTTTTTTAATCGAGCTTGGGTTTCTTGAGTCAAATCAAAACGGGAGTCAACTTGTTTTTGTACAATATCTGTTAGTAAAACGGAATTTTGTGCGTCATAAAAATGGGTTAATTGAAAACCAATCATTTGATGATGGTAAGACAATCCCCAATTGGGGAATTTTTGGTCATGTTTTGTTATGTTTATCCATCTATGGTGCCCAGCTATTTGAGTCAATTGATTGTCTGACAGTGTGCAAAAATCAGGAGAAGTGGCTAAAAAGGATTTTGGTACGCTGTTTTTAGAACCTATGATAATGACTCTTTCTCGATGTTGTGGCAAACAAAAATGTTTGGCATTTAATAAACGCCATTCAATCAGATAATCCAGTGATGATAAACTATTTAAAATAGTCGCAAAGTGTTGTCCGTTATCCATTGATAATAGGCGTTTAACATTTTCCAAAACAAAAAAGGATGGAGAATGGGTTTGGAGAATTTGCACAACCACTTCAAAGAGTGTACCACGAGGATCGTGGAAGCCTTTTTTCTTACCGGCACTGGAAAAAGGTTGGCAAGGAAACCCGGCTGTCAATAATTGGTGATTTGGAATCTGATGAAGACATTTTTTTATATCACCTTGAACAAAGGTACCGCCTTTGAATTGTTGTTGATAAATTTGAGCGGCTTTCTGATCAATATCATTAGCCCAAATTGTTTCAATGCCAAGTGCTTCACCGGCGAGACGAAATCCACCTATTCCGGCGAATAATTCAACCATCTGAGTTGTCATTCTATATTTTTCCAAGTTGATTCAATGCCAGCCCGGCAGATGGGCAACGACATCGTTGCCCACGCGCCATTTAACGTAGGGGGCAGGTAGAACGTAGCGAAACCCATCTCTATCCGTTTCGCTCTCGCTTACCTGCCCCTACCTTGGCTATTATAATAGAATAAAAAATATATTCAATCACAGAGTCATCAATCAATGAAAATATCATGACAGTTCAAACAAGCGAAAGAGTTTGTTGAAACTATCGCAAAGGAGATACAAAAGTGATTAGGAGTTAGCTCAGTTTCGGTTTGAACAATTAAAACAACAATCTCCTGAAATTGAGTTGGTGGATATTGTAGAAAGTGGTGTCTATCCGGATCATCTTTGGGTAGAGATTATTATGCCAGAAGATGAGGATAGAGAGATTGAAATGGGTCATTTAGCGGCCGAACTTTCAACGGATATATTGGTTGATTATGGTTATCATATCACTATCAGCAGTGGCACTCGGCTAGAAAAGAAGGCGGCTTGAAAATTTTGTAACTAACTACAAGGATTGTTTATAAGAAGGGATTAGTGAGTGAATATTAACTCAATTTAATTCCTCTGTCTTGAGTACAACGAATTACGGGCCGATAAACGAAACTAAACCTGACAGGTTTTTAAAACCTGTCAGGTTTGGCCCCGTTGGGGCTTTCTAAAACATTGGAGATTATTGATTTTCAAAAACCGTGCTACTTTCAACAATATTAGAGCGCAGGCTTGGTGCCAGATTACTTAAGTCTAAACCAGCGCCCGCCTTTGTGTAAACGGCTCGTAGGGTGTATTTTCCACCGGCCTTAGCTGGCACCGTGAAATCCAAAACACGGTGGCGCGTTTGTGTTGGCGCTACATTGCGTTGCCAAGCTTGCGGTTCTTGACTGAGTTGCCAAGCTTGCGATTCGTTTTCTGTCGGTGTCACAAACCATAAGTTTTTACCAATAGAAATGCTCAGCCAAATATCCACCGGGGTCTTGCGGGTGTTTTTTTCAACTAAATTAACCACCATTTGCTCACCAACCGAGTATTTGGGCTTTAAACCTTCAAACGCCAACTGGCTTAATTCCCTCTTGCCTAGCTGGAGAACTTGCAATCGCCGCATGATTTGCGCCACAATGTCACGAAACATGTCTTCGCGCAACACCTCTTCTTCGGCACCCATCGCCAACACAGCGGTTTCGTCAAACAGGTAATCACGCAATAAGCTGAGCGTCTGTTTTTCCAGCAATACGGTATCATCGGGTTTGCGAACTTCCAGCTCGACTCGATAATTAAGCTCGAATTCTTCCTGCTTGCCGGATACCGATGAAACTGTCAGCACTCGCCTGTCTATGGTTTCATGGCGTAAATACACCACCGCTTGTGCGGCGCTAGTCGTAGGAACAACTTGTACACCTCCTTCTGTGAGACGGCGTTTGACTTCATTGGCTACCCTATCGGCCGATTCCGATTGGATATAGACCAAGGATAAGTTATAGCCAGCCGCCCCGCGCAGGTGAAAGCCGCAGCTACTGATAAACAGTAGCCCAGTTATCAGTAACAACTGAACACTGATAACTGATAACTGAGTTCTCGGAACGAGAAGCGATTCAAGTTTTTTTCCGAAAAACTTGAACATCAAACTCATAACTGATAACTGATAACTGATAACTGAATTCACGCGACCACCACATTAACCAGTTTTTTAGGCACGACAATCACTTTTTTCACGGTTTTACCGGCCGTAAAGCGTTGCACATTCGGCTCATTTAAGGCCATCGTTTCAATGGTTTGCTTGTCGGCCTCCACCGGCACCGTGATATGCCCCCGCAATTTGCCGTTGACTTGCACCACCATTTTCAATTCATCGCGTTCTAACGCGCTTTTATCAACTTGCGGCCATGCCGCATCAAGAACCAGCCCAGAATGCCCTAACGCTTGCCACAAGACTTGCGTCATAAAAGGCACAATGGGCGAAAGCATAACGACGACGGCTTCCAAGCCTTCCCGTATCACGGCACGAGTTTGTGGCCTGTCTTTGGCGCGGCTGAGGCCGTTGAGTAATTCCATCATGGCCGCAATCGCTGTGTTAAACGTATAACGGCGGCCGATGTCATCGCTGACTTTGGCAATCGTTTCATGGACTTGACGGCGCAAGGCGCGTTCTTCGTTGTTCAACTTGTCAGAGTTGAAGGCCTGTGCTGGCCGCTCAATCTGCGTAACCACTTGTTTCCAAAGGCGTTTTAAAAAACGAAACGCACCTTCTACGCCGCTATCAGACCATTCTAAGGATTGCTCCGGTGGCGAGGCAAACATGATAAATAAGCGCACGGTATCGGCCCCATATTCATCAATCAACTCTTGGGGATCAACCGTGTTGCCTTTGGATTTTGACATTTTGGCCCCATCCTTGAGTACCATGCCTTGTGTCAACAAACGGCTAAACGGTTCATCGCCTTTGACTAAACCCTCGTCGCGCATCAAACGGTGGAAAAAACGCGCATACAACAAATGCAAAATCGCGTGTTCAATGCCACCTATATATTGATCTACCGGCAACCAGTAGTGGACACGCTCATCTAACATGGCCGTGTTACAATCCGGGCTGGCATAGCGAGCGTAATACCAAGACGATTCCACGAAAGTATCAAAAGTATCAGTCTCGCGCTGAGCGTCTTTGCCACACTGAGGACATTTTACTTGATAAAAATTGGCATCTCGTTTTAAGGGCGAACCGGTTTGCGTCATTTTCACCTCTTCAGGCAAACGCACCGGTAATTCCGCTTCTGGTACCGGCACGGTGCCGCAATCAGGGCATTCAATCATAGGAATCGGACAACCCCAATAACGCTGCCGGGATACGCCCCAGTCGCGTAAACGGTAATTGACTTGTCGTTGCCCTCGGCCGCGTTCTTCTAAATATTCGGCAATAGCAACAAAGGCCTTAAGTGACGTTAAACCGCTAAATTGACCCGAATTGATGAGTACGCCTTTTTCAACAAAGGCCGCCTCAAGTTTTTCGGCCGGTTGTCCGTCCACCGGAATAATGACTTGTTTAATGGGCAAACCATACTTTTGGGCAAATTCAAAATCGCGTTGATCATGGGCCGGCACTGACATCACCGCGCCAGAACCATAACTCATCAACACAAAATTTGCCACCCACACCGGCAACGCTTCGCCAGTGATGGGATGAATGGCCTTTAAGCCGGTAGCCATGCCCAATTTTTCCATCGTTTCAAGATCGGCTTCCGCCGTGCCCGTTTTGGAGCATTCTTCAATAAAATCAGCAACTTGTTGATTAGTCGCGGCGACTTGTTGGGCAAACGGATGTTCGGCCGCGACGGCCACATAAGTTGCGCCTATCAACGTATCGGGGCGCGTGGTGAAGACGGTTAAATCTTCTTCGCCCACTTTAAACTGGATTTCTACCCCTTGAGAGCGGCCTATCCAATTTTGCTGCATAATACGCACAGCATCAGGCCATCCGCCCGCTAACGTTTCCAAGCCCTTTAACAATTCTTCTGCGTAGGCGGTGATTTTCACAAACCATTGCGAGATTTCGCGCCGCTCAACCAAGGCATCGGAGCGCCAGCCGCGCCCATCTATTACTTGCTCATTCGCTAACACGGTTTGATCGACGGGATCCCAGTTAACCGGGGCGGTTTTTTTGTACACCAGCCCTTTTTTGTATAATTGAATAAATAACCATTGCTCCCAGCGATAATAATCAGCGTCACACGTCGCCAACTCGCGGCCCCAGTCGTAGCCTAAACCGAGCCTTTTCAATTGGTTACGCATATAAGCCATATTTTCGCGTGTCCAGTTGGCGGGGGGCACATTGTTTTGTATCGCGGCATTTTCCGCTGGCAAACCAAACGCATCCCAACCCATCGGCTGCAAAACGTTTTTGCCTTGCATCCGCTGATAACGAGCAATCACATCGCCGATGGTGTAATTGCGGACATGCCCGATATGAAGCCGCCCACTGGGATAAGGAAACATACAAAGGCAATAGAATTTTTCCTTGTTGGGGTTTTCCACCGCTTTAAACGCTTGCTCGGTTTCCCAACGTTTTTGGACTTCAGGCTCAATTGTTTTGGGGGTGTACTGTGTTTGCATCTGTTTTTAATATTATGTTGAAGTGAATAAAATGATGATTATATACTGAAAGCACAACGGATTTGGGGAATAAACGGATTTTTTAGACTAATGAAAACTGAAAACTGAAAACGGATAAAATTAATGGTAAGTAGATAATTTTGCTAGGAATTTTCTTAAAAGTTTGCCTGTTGTCATTTTCACCGATTTGAAGTAGCGTATAAAAACCAAATCACTAAAAACACACCCCTAGCATCAGTTAATAATTAGTTGTTAATAATTAATTGTTAATAATTAGTAAGAGGGTGTGTGTCAAGAGCGGCTATGATCTCGCTTCGCTCTGAAACTTCGTTACCGAGCGTAGCGAGATAAGTTTGTAACGGTGCTAAGGATCGAAGAAAATTTAATTTTCCCAAAATAGTTATAGTGCCCTTTAGGGTACTTTAGCTTTTAGTGTTGGCGGAAGTTATTTTTTAGCTGATCCTAAGTATATTATGTCGGGCTGAAAAAAAGATGATTAAGACGGTGTCCAAAGCTAAAGCTTTGGACGGAATGAAAGGAATGTGTTGCGTAAAAATTTTGACTATGTTTTAATATCACATTCTTCAAAGCCGTTAAATTGAGAAAACAAACTGTAGGCCTTTGCTGGCGATTGAGACTTAACTTTGGAAGCGTATTCCCACTCTGCTGTTTTTGAGGCAACGCCAATGTCGGTAATTGAGAAATGGAGTCAGTTGGTCTGTTGTGAGTTTTGATTTGATACCAAATTTGAATTTCATTTCATTTTTTTGAAATGGTATACGGAACGTACTTCAAAAGGGTGAAAATTCACAATTCTATTTTTCATTGGTATACGGAACGTACTTGAAAAAGGTGAAAATGAAATAAGGGATTGAATTAGCAATCTGAATGATTTTCAACTAATCCGTTTATTCCCAAAATCCGTTGTACTTTCAGTATATTAGTTCAACGCCAATGTCGGCGATTAGGACGATGAGTTAACACAAAAAGTACAAAAGGATCAAATCGTTTGAACTTGGATGTCTTTTCAGCGATTGATATTGCCAGTGAAAAAGGACAAAAACCTCTTTAAGCACTAATAATCAAGTGATTGAGACTCTTCATTAATTAAGGGAAAAAGCACAAACCTGCCAATCTAGGCAATTGCTTATGCGAATTAATAATGAAAAATGAAAATTGAAGAATGAACAAAGATGTCATTTCTGTTTCGGTTTCTTTGCTCTGAGAAAGCTTGATAAACCTTGATAAACCTTATAAAATCACTTTCAATAACGACGTTTTTATAAGTCATTGATTTTTTATGATTCAATTCAACCAGAAATTATTCGCATTGCTTAAAAAAAATAGCCCCAAAGCTCACGCTAAGGGGCTATTTTTTGGCTCGAAGCTTTCACTCAAAAAGATTTTCCACCTCCACGCTCGATGCCGTTTTCCAGCCCTGATATTTTTTCATTCTTCATTCGCGGCTCTGAATGTCATATAATTGCAAAAGTCTGACAAAAAAACCGGAACGTAACGAAAAATCCGTGAAAATGACATGCCGGAACTGCTCATTAAATTCCTAGCCAAATTATCGACTTATCATTAATTGAATCAATTTTCAATTTTCATTTTTCATTTTTCATTAGTATAGTTGTGGGCGCGCGCTGCCAGTCTAGGAATGAGTAATATACCATTACAATCCCCAATTCCCAATTCCCAATTCGCGGCAAACCAATTACCAAAACGGAGCAAATATGTTTAGTCTCACTCCTCCTGGGGAAAAACTTTTGCCGAGCAAACCAATTACCAAAACGGAGCAAATATGTTCAGTCTCACTCCTCCTCCATTTAAAATCATCTTGTTGATTTTATTGAGCTTTTTTATGGCCTCCTGCTCGGAGGATAACCCGCCATTGGCGGGGGACGATAAAGAAAATATCGTCGTTTCCTCTCAAGCTGCCCCAACTAACGAGGCCGCAGTTGAGCATATTGACATAGTGATGCTTGAGTCCTTCCCTGTACCAGTCAGCGTTGTCGCTAGAGGCCATCTACCCGACAATTGTACGACAATTGACCAAATCACTGAGTTGCAAAGCGGCAACACTTTAACGCTCAAAATCACAACGGCCCGTCAAACGGATAAGGTTTGTACCAAGATGATTAAACCGTTTGAGCAGGTGATTCCTCTCGACATTGCCGGCCTTTCGGCCGGCGTTTACACTGTCAAAGTTAATAGCGTGACCGATATCTTTGAATTAGGCATAGACAATATCACGCCTTGACAACTCCCCTAGGGCGCATCAAAAAACATCAAAAGTGTGTGTCCCACTTGTCCAAGTAGCAAATTTTTCTCGATAGGGCCATCAATCAAATCGAGTTAATCAATTCGCCAACATGGCCCTATATTAATGAAAAATGAAAAATGAAAAATAAAGAATGAACAAAGATGTCATTTTGTTTCGATTTCGGTTTCGACGACAGGATAAATCTTGATAAATCTTGATAAACCTTGATAAACCTTATAAAATCACTTAGACCAACGTTTTTAATAAGTCATTGATTTTTTATGATTAAATTCAACTCCTAATTCGCATAAAAAACCTCAAAAAAATTAATTTACCCAAGTGTGGCAGTTATAAACCAAGTGTCTGCCACACCGTCGCAAAAACATTCGCCAAGACAAAAATCGCTTTTGGAAGTAAGGAACCGTTGATTGCTTGATCCTCTTGTAAAATGCGGATCAATGGGTGAAATGCTTTTGAAAGTGAGGAGCCGTTAACATGGAAGACAACCGATATTCCAAATATTATATATTTTTGATGGGTATCAGCTTTGTGTTTGTTACAACGGCTTTACTCTTACTTAAAAACGCCAAAACTACCAAAAAATAGTAGAATTAGTTATGTTTAAGGGGTAAGCTCCCCACGTCACATATGTGACTCTATGTATAATATACACTTGATTTTGAAGCTAATCTTATGTTAATTATAAGTCTAGGTAAGACCCGTATAACATTTCATACTGAACCGCTAATACCTGCCTTCTTGAACTTCCCTAAGTTCCGACGTGCATTTTATTACAAATAATTATTGTCTGTCAATATATTTTTCACGCAAAAGTTTCGCTCCGCGAAACTTTTGCATGATTTTAATTTTGTGGTTTTGGTGTATAATGCGAACTGCTTGGAATGGCAACCGGCTTATTTCAGTTTGCCCATTTATGGAATGTTTGGAATGCGACTTGGGGATTTTGGCATTTGTTGCGCTTGGCCGCTTATTTTATAGTGTTGTATTACTTAAGATAGCAATTTTATAGACAAACATGGACATATCCACGTAATGAGGCAGACATATCACACATCTGTGTATAAGGGAGGTATCAGCCCTTGATACATTCGCCTAATGGAAGCTAAGCTTACTTTTTGGTTTGCTTATTCTATGACTTTTAAAATCAATGAAAACTTGTTCTCTCCTGGTTGGCAAAGGGTGTATTCGTATGCATGGGTGCAACCATTCTTTGACCCTTGCACCTACCTTTTTTGCCAATTTAGAAAAGGAAAAGTCAGAATCATTTTTTCGCAAGATGTTGTATGCGCCGTTCGCGTCAGCGTTCAAGAGTGTTTCATCGCTGGATTTATAAAGTCCACGTTTAACTCTTTTACCACTAAATGTGCGTTTTTGTTTAGCTTTTGGATTGTACCGCTTAGGCATCTTATCACCATCAACAAAACTAGCTTTGCTCGTATAGCTCTCGTCTGTCACCATAAGGGAGATACCGTGTGACCCAAGTTTGTAGCTCAGTACATCTACAAATTGGCCTAAAGATAAATTAACAAAGTTTTGATTGGTTTTTTGGCCCAAATTGATACCATTTAGCGACTTAACAACATCACCAACAACAACCTTAGATATGCCATGCTTGACACATGTTTTAACAACAATTGAGGTTGCTTTATGCATATAGTCATTCACCACAGCATTGCGCTTGTTAGTTAAACCTTGCAACGCTTTGCTCCCATTTTTTCCCCCGCATCGATAGTTTAGATTGCATTTTCGCCTTTCGCTTATTATAGTAAGCATTGACGGACTTCAGCCTCCTACCATCAATAATGAAAGGCTCAACAACGCCATTGGTAACGCAAGTAGCCAGGTTATTTAAGCCTAAGTCAATGGACATAACTTGATCAGTTTTAGTTACCTGAACGAAGTCAGCAGGATTTTCTTCATAAACAAAGACAGCATGGAAGCTCTTGTGTTTAGGAATAATTGGAACGATCTTTATTTGTTTGTCCCACAATTGTTTGGGGACTTGTATTTCCAAACCCTTTTCTAACATGACAACTTGCTCATATCGAATAAATTCACCTGTTGGAAAGGTTTTTCCGTTGATTTCAATACCTTTTTCAATAATAAACCTTCCTTTAATTCGGAATGCTTGGTAATCAAAAATCAGATTGTCATGCTTTTCTGGTTTGTACTTAGGCGGCTTGGGTTTGCCCTTGTACTTGCTAGGATTTGTCTGGAAGTCCTGATGACAACTAAAAAAGGACTTGAAGTTTTTATCAAGCCTACGTAACGTTTGTTGAGCTACTTTGGCTTTCAATAATTTGTAGTTGATTTCACCCTCTAGGTTGGTAACTTGCTTCATTACTTTATCCATTTGAGGATAGGAAAAATATCGCCCTGTTGCTTCAAAAGCTTGCCGCAATGTCCACAATGTTTGGTTGTAGAGGTTTTTGGCGTGATGAGTGAGTTCTTTTAGTCGCTCAAATTGGGGCTTTTTTAAACCTTTAATCTTGGTTTGGAAGGCGAGCATTTAGCACCTCGATAGCACGTTTGACGCGCCTTTTTGAGTAGTGTTTCATTGAAAAACAATGAATTAATGTTATGATTTCAGTCATGATCTCTTCGCTATCTCATTTTTCGTTAGAATAGCCGTTGGCCACAATAATTTCGGTTCCAAATTTTAGAAATAGGTGTTTAAATAAACTAAATCCTACTCGACTTAATCGGTCTTTGTTTATGAAAACTTTTTCAACCTGGCCTTCAAGCACTAAATATAGTAAGGAAAAAAAAGGTTTTCGTTTTTCAAAGTTGATGCCACTGGCAATATCAGAAAAAACCTGATCAATTTTTATACCTTGCGCTAAACAAAAAGCTTCAAGCGTTTCAATTTGTCGTATTAAATCAGCTTTTTGTTTAGGGGTTGAAACTCGCGCATAAATAATGTTTAAATTTTTACGGGTTTTACCAATGTACTGATAAACATCATCAGGGTTGTAGTCATATTGACCTGAAGGCTTGACTATGACTCGAATTTTACCTTGCTTGACTAGCCTTGATAAGTGCCTTCGGCTAATGTTTGCTAATTTTAAAACGTTTTTTGCTTTCATGGTGGCATGATATAGACTTTTGTCTATATTGTCAACATAAGCGGATATTTTATTAGACTCTATTTTTATTAAGACGGGTTTTTACGCGACTTGGCAAAAGTCAGCAGCAACTACAAATGCTGATGGAATTCGCACCGGTGGGAATTTTTTGTACGGATGCGTACGGACGCAATAGTTGTATCAACAAAAAAGGTGTTGACATGACGGGGCTAACCGCAGCAGAGGCGAAAGGAAAGGGATGGATTAAGGCAGTACATCCAGATGACAGGAAAAAAATCATCACGCAATGGCATGAAATCCTAGATAATCATCAAACCTTTAAATCACAACTCCGTTTTCTTCATAGAGATGGCACAATTATCTGGGTAGCCGCTGAAATCGTTGCTCAGCCAACACCTGATGGCAAAATTATGGGCTACGTGGGTATCTTGACAGACATTAGCGAAACGAACAAAGGAAAATGGGAAAGAGGAAATTGAAAGGGAAAAGGGAGGAATTTCTAAAAACTTGATCACTGTTCACTGATTACTGATCACTGAAAAATGGCGGAGAGGGCGGGATTCGAACCCGCGTGCCCCGTTAGAGACCAACCGATTTCAAGTCGGTGCCGGTATGACCACTTCGGTACCTCTCCAAAAGGAACGCGTATATATTAATGAAAAATGAAAACTGAAAACTGAAAACTGATTAAATCAATGGTAAGTTATTAATGAAAAATGAAAAATGAAAAATGATTAAATCAAAAATCAATGGTAAGTAGATAATTTGGCTAGGAATTTTATTTTTAGTTCCGGCATGTCATTTTCACAGATTTGAAGTACGTTCCGTATAATACGTATTAGCGGCCCAAATAACAAGTCCTGAATCAATCCCATTCAACGATCCCAGTGCCAAGTAATAAATCTTTTAACATAACGAGCGGCTTGTGAGTCGCTAAAGCGACTACTACAAACCGTCACCAATAATGTTAAAAGATTTATGCGTACCTACTTATGTCGGTATCTTGACAGACATTAGCGAAACGAACCAGGGAAAAGGGGAAAGAGAAAATTTAAAGGGAAAAGGGCTGATTTTCTATGATCACTGATCACTGAACACTGATCACTGAATAACGGCGGAGAGGGCGGGATTCGAACCCGCGTGCCCCGTTAGAGACCAACCGATTTCGAGTCGGTGCCGGTATGACCGCTTCGGTACCTCTCCAAAAAAAGAGCGCGTATGATACATGTTAGCGGCCTAAATAACAAGTCCTATTGAAGTCCTATTGACGTAATAACACTTAACAGGTTGAATTTATTAATGAAATAATTTTTTGGCCTGATACGATGAGTGAAAATAGTTAGCGATCCTTGTACGATGAGTAAGGAATACTCAGCGATCCTTGTACGATGAATCATGAGTACTTAGCGATCCTTGTACTTTATTAAATTAAGGATTTATAACCGGGCAATTTTGTCACATCGACTTCATCAATCTGTTGTGGCGCTAAAAATTTTTCGGCATATCGCAAATAAACTTTTTCATGGATAAAAACATCAAATAAATCCGGATCAATGTGACTATCTTGTTTCGCTTGGCCTAAAATAGCTAGCGCTTGAGATAAATGCATCGGTTTTTTATAGGGACGATCTTTCGCCGTCAGTGCTTCAAAAATATCCGCAATTCCCATCACTCTCGCCGGTATCGACATTTGTTCACGAGTGAGTCCTTTGGGATAACCGGAACCATCCATATGTTCATGGTGTCCGCCGGCATATTCGGGCACACGCTGAAGATATTTAGGATAGGGTAGGGCTTCAAGCATGGATATGGTGGCATCAATGTGAGAGTTGATGATTTTGCGTTCTTCAGTCGTCAAAGTGCCTCTGCTGATATTCAGATTATCGACTTCCTCTTCTGATAAAAAGTAATCTTCTTTGCCTTCTGGCGTTACCCAGCGGTGTTGGGCAATGCGTAGCACACGTTCTTTGAGCGCATAAGACATGTGTTCTCTACCAATATTGCAGTAGCGGATAAATTCACGCTCGTCGTTCAAAGTCTCAATTTGTTGTGCTAACTTGGCATCCATGGCCTCTTCCTCTATCGTTTCGCCTCGTGCTTGTGCGGCCAGTTGTTCACGTAACATGGCAATTTCCGCATCACGTTTGAGTACTTCAAAACGGGTGTCTATGAGATGAATGCGATCAAAGAGAGTTTCGAGTTTGCTGGATTTGTCTATGACGTATTCGGGAATGGTAATTTTCCCACAATCATGCAACCAGCCGGCAACTTTTAATTCGTAGCGGTCCTCTTCCGTCAGCGTGAACTCTTTCAAAGGGCCTACTTTGGTTTCAGCCGCCGCTTCCGCAAGCATCATGGTTAATTCCGGCACACGCCGACAGTGTCCGCCAGTGTAGGGAGATTTTTCGTCAATGGCGGTGGCAATCAATTCAATCAGGGATTCAAACAAACTGCGTTGTTCTTCTAGTAATCGCTGATTAATTAAGGCGACAGCCGCTTGTGAGGCCAGTGATTCGACTAATTCTTGCTCAGAGCTTCCAAAAACACCAATTTCCCCAGTGACAGGATCCAAGGCATTGATCAATTGTAAGACACCAATCATCTCGCCATCGTGATTTTTCATGGGCACCGTCAGGAACGATTGGGAACGATAACCGGTTTGTTTATCAAAAGCTCGCGTACCAGAAAATTCAAATTCTGTATTGGTGTAAGCGTCTGGAATATTGATAGTTTCACCGCGAATCGCTGCACACACTGCAACCTTATCTAAATTGGGTTCGCCCTTTTTGTTGTATAAGAGTAACGAGGGCAAAATCACGGGCACACCACTGGTTCCGCCAGTGTGGATTTTCAGAGTGTCGCTCAGCATGATTTCAAATTTGAGTTTATTATCATCAGTGCGCGTGTATAAAGTGCCACCATCGGCGAAGGCAATGCGTTTTGCCTCTTTCAGTATCATTTCCAACAGCCGCGTTCCGTCCTTTTCGGCCGACAGAGCAACGCCTACTTTCAGTAATGTTTTAAAACGCGAAAGTAAGTCTGGTACGTTGTCTTGTTCGTTTTCCATTAGTTGTTACCTACCGAAACTAAACCTGACAGGTTTTAAAAACCTGTCAGGTTTGTATTAATTATTAGAAAGGTTTTGGGCCGCTTGCAAAGTATTTTCCAACAAACTGGCTACCGTCATAGGCCCAACGCCGCCTGGAACCGGTGTAATCCAACTGGCATGCTGTGAAGCCGTTGCAAAATCGACATCGCCCACCAATCGACCATCATCAAGTCGATTAATGCCCACATCAATGACAATGGCCCCCGGCTTAATCCAATCGCCCGGAATCAAATAAGGCTTACCGACGGCCGCTACGACAATATCGGCCTTTCGTACTTTTTTTGCGAGATTGCGAGTATATTTGTGACAAGCCATCACCGTGCAATTGGCCTCTAATAATTCCAAGGTTATCGGACGGCCGACGACATTTGATTGTCCAACAACCACCGCGTCTAAACCGGTGAGGTTGAGGCCTGTGTGAGCTAACAAAGTCAAGACACCCTTAGAAGTACAAGAATGTAACAGCGGCATCTGCAATGTCAATCGACCAACATTGTAGGGATGAAATCCGTCAACATCTTTGTGTGGAAGAATACGTTCAATGACTAAGTCACTATCAATCTGTTCAGGCAAGGGCAGTTGCACCAAAATGCCATCAATTTCAACATCGTCATTGAGTTTATCAAGTAGCGCCAACAGTTCTTCCAGCGAGGTATTTTCGGGTAAATCAAAGGATTTTGAAATAATACCGACTTCTTTACAAGCGTTGCGTTTGTTGCGTACATAGATTTGTGAGGCGACATCATTACCTACCAGTACCACCGCTAAACCAGGTGGGCGCAATCCTTGCTCAATACGAGCTTGCACTTGTTGTTGCACTTTCTGGCGTCGTTGTGCAGCAATGGCTTTACCATCTAATAATTTTGCTGTCATTTTTCTGATTTAAATCGAGTTGCTTTCATCAAATTGGAATACCGCTCGGCTCTGTCGTCATTAGCGTTGTAACCGCTCGGCTCTGGGGTGGTGCTTGACTCAGGTTCTCTTTTAAGTAAAAAGTGCTCTCGCTTGCGGAAGTTACTTCGTTTGATCCCGTTTTTGTTCCTGGTATAAAAAAGAGTGTGTCCCACTTGTCCTTTCAGAAGTTTTTATCGATAGGGCCTTCAATCAAATCAATTCGCCAACCTGGCCCTAAAAAAACCAAAAGGTTTTAGACACCTTGGTATGGTAAGCCATTAACAAAAGCTATAGATTTTCAGAAAATTTGGCAGTCTGAAAGCGAAAGTCCCCTGAAGGGGACTAAATAACTGATGTTACGCACTGAACTTCCAAGCCTTGGGATAAATCCCAAAACTAAGCGCGTTAGAAAGCTAAAACTAATTAATATAGCACTGTAGTTTGAATAAACGGAACTTTAATTCCTTAGCACTACCCCGATTTCCGCTGAATAAAACATTACGCAATGCGATAATGCAAGTACTTAATTGAATCGGAAAACGCCCGATAAAGGTTTTAGTCACCTTTAGGTTCCTGGACGCTTTTAGCCTTGGGATTTATCCCAAGGCTTGTGGAAGCTGAGTGCGTAACATGAGTAAATAATTATCTGAAAATCTCTATTAACATCTAGAAAGAAAACCGGGAAACCTTACCAATTGAGCGGCAAGACAATTCAAAGTCTGTAGGATAAGTGGGACACACCCATAAAAAACAATAAGTTATTGATTAGCTTTTCATTAACCATGAACGTTGCTTTGCGTAGTTATACTTCAATGCCATTAAGTTAAGCAACAAAACACCTACAAAAAGTATCAATAATAAAGCACGACAGAGGGCCATAACTTAATTTGAAAACATTTTATGGCCCTCAAAATATTGAGTCCAAAAACCCGCCAAAAAATAGGTCAATAACAGGGCCCGCGTATCACTACTCTGCCAAGCTAACGTTTGGACGACTGTTTGGACTCCTGTCAAACTAAAGTTTGGTGAAAAAACTATGAACAACTATTTTCCGGACGGTGTTTAGCCAAACGCGATGGTGTGGCGGTGGAACGAATTTTATGCACGAACTCGTAACGTGCCGTATCAAAATTGGCGCAGGCTTGAGGATAAATATGGTTTGGATCGTAGAAACACTTTCTCATTTCGGCCAACTCTTCAGCCCGATATTGCGCCAGTGGTTTTTTCTGTTCATCGCAGGTTCGCTCTTCTGACTTTTGTCGCAGTTGCTCGTCGTAATCCGGACTGTGAGCCAATCGCTCGGCAAGTTGGGTAATATGCCTATGAAAGTCATACCCATCACTATAGACAATCCCATCAATCAAGCCAATCTTTTTGGCCTCTTGAGTGCTAATTTGCATACAATTCTCTGTCAATTCAATGGCCTTTTCTTCGCCTACCCGTCTGGGCAGCAAATACGTCCAATATTCGGATCCATACAAGCCCATCGTCTTGTAATGTGGGTTCAAAACCAGGCCACCGCGTGCGTACACGTAGTCAGCAGCCAACGCCATAATCAGTCCACCTGCCGCTGCGTTGCCTAACATAGCTGAGATGACAAGATGCGTCTTTGTGGTGATGATTTCATAAATAAGATCGTTGATGGCGTTGATATTATGCCAAGCCTCATCGGCTGGATTTTCGGCCGCCTCTATGACATTGAGATGAATTCCGTTTGACCAAAAGTCCATGCCGCACGACAAAACAATCACCTTGGTGGGACGTTGACAGGCGGCCAAATAGGCTTCCTTCAACCGCTGGCACTTTTCGGTATCCATTGCACCATTGTAAAAGTCAAAGGCCAGATGGCCTACACCATTTTCTTCTTTATACCACATTTCGTGATAGGTTTTGCTCACACCCGCATAAAGATCGTTGTAATTTGTTGTCGCACAGCCGCAAAGCACGTCAAGAGGATACTCAGGCACGTCTTTTAAGCTATCTCCCAATACCATCGTTGCCGGCAACTTGAAGTACTTCTTGGGTGCCACGGTAGGTTTCTTCTTCACCGGCACATCTTTCAGAATATCACCCAATCCCAAGACCGTTGTTGCAAAAGTCTCAGTCGGCGTGTCTTTTTTTCTCAGATGCGTTATCCACACAGCGCCATCTATTGCGGCCCGACAAATTGCGCCATGCCGTATGGCAACAATCTCACCCGGATTGCCCAATAATCTGCCTTCGCGGTGAACCCCATAAAGATAATATTCCTCGTCAAAAAAGCTGTCTAGTACACCCGGTTGATTGTCAGCGGAGTATATTTTTTTGATGATGGTATCAACATCGTCAGTTTGCCAATCAATCCGTCTCTCCTTTTGAGTCATCAAAGGGCGTAACTTACCCTTGACATCTTCGTGAGTGTAATCAAGCGGTTCCGGCAAATAAATGCCACTTTCAAACCGCTTAACGGTTTCCAAAATCACCTCAATACCCGCTTTCATTATCTCGTGTCTGTACATGCGGGCTTTGTTAACGGGCCTTCTCTTGAAAGTGGCCGAGGCCCAAATATCGCCGGCATCCATAACCGCAGCCGCTTGTAGTGCCGTCACGCCCCATTCCTCTACACCATCCTTCATTGCCCAATCCATAGACGAGGGGCCCCGATCGCCCTTAATCCCGGGATGGATGATGATGCAAACATGGTTCTGCCAGATATCATCTGGTATTTTGTCTTTCAAAAACGGGCAAATGATCAAGTCTGGCTTAAATAAGGCAATCCCTTCTCTCATTATCTCACCGCTCAAAGACAATTCGATGGAAACCTCGTGTCCTAATGCACTGAGTTCCAAGTGAGCGCGTTGTGTCAAACCATTGTACGCGGTTGATATAAGCAAAATACGCAGGTTTTGGTTCCTTTTAATCGCCGTTTAAATGAGTGTTATTAACACATCCGATGTTTAGCAAACATCGGATGTGTTTTCCAACTACAAACTTATTTTACTACAATTCAAAGCCTGAAGCAGAGAGGGCCATGAGTTCCAGAGCCAAGAAATCCTATTTTTTGGAAAAATATTATTTCTCAATGGTCAAAATTGTGGCCCGATTTAAACCTCCAATATTTTGAAATCCTTGGAGGTTTTCAGGAGCCAAACTGGGGTAGTGAAAAGGAGGTTCCAACGAGTTCTAAAACTTGATCCCATTTTTATTCCGCTTCAGTTTTATTATTTTAAAAAACTAAATATCATTTAAATCATTAATCATTAATCATTAATCATTAATCATTAATCATTAATCATTAATTGTTAACAATTTTCACCACCCCACCAATTACCCCTTAGCCCGTAGCCATGTCCCTTGATAAAAATACTCTAGCGGCTGATACTCCGTTTTATAACTCATTTTCCGACAGTCTTTTACCCAATAGCCCAAATAAAGCCAATCAAGGTTCAAACGTTTAACTTCTTCTATTTCCCATAAAACTGCATACACACCTAAACTACGCGCCGAGTAATCAGGATCAAAAAAGGTGTACATGGCCGATAGCCCTTTTTCAAGATGATCAACAACCGCAACGGCAAGTAATTGTTTTTTAACACTAAATTCATAAAATACCGTATTTGACCAAGTACTCGTCAGAAAATCCATGTAGCTATTTTTAGTGGGATTGTCCATGCCATCGCCCTCATGACGAGCCGCCAGATAGCGACAATAGAGTTCAAAATGTCGCGGGTTAAATTTGGGGGCGGCCGCTGATACAATCAAATCTTGATTTCTCTGCCATGTGCGCCGCTGGCTACGACGGGGTACAAACTGTTTAACTGGCACACGTACCGCTATACAGGCATTACATCCTTGACACTGAGGACGATAGATATGTTCACCGCTACGTCTAAAACCCTGTTGAGATAACTTATCATATAACGATATCTTTTTACGAAAATAGGGATCTACAAATACAGTCGTCGCCAAGCGATTTGGCAAATAATTACAGTCATGCGGAGAGGTTTCATATACATTAAAATTGATACGGTTATTCATGGCCTCAGAATCTCTTCGGTGTCAAATTGCCACGCGCCGGCATGTCCGGGCACTTCACATAAACGGTCCAATAAAGCGCGATATTGTTGACGCGGAATTTCCACCGCCCCCAAACTTTGCAAATGGTTAGTACGCATTTGACAATCAATCAACTCATAGCCCCAACGTTGCAATTGCCAAACAAAGTGTGCAAAGGCCACCTTAGAAGCATCAGTCTCACGGCTAAACATAGATTCGCCAAAAAACACTTTGCCCAAGGCAACACCATACAAGCCCCCAACTAAACGCCCTTCATACCAAGACTCTACCGAATGTGCAAAACCATAATCATGCAATTGGCAATAAGCCTCTCGCATTTCATCCGTAATCCAAGTGCCATCTTGCTTGCGACGAAGGCATGCACATTCCTCAATCACTTCCCGAAAATTCTGATCCATCGTCACAGTAAACTTATTTTTGCGAATCGTTTTACGCAAGCTCCGTGACACAGAAAGACACTCAGGAAACAACACCATTCGTTGAGCGGGGGACCACCATAAAATAGGATCATCATCGTTATACCAAGGAAAAATGCCAAGGCGGTACGCTACAATGATACGGTTAGCTGTTAAATCACCACCGACAGCCAACAAACCATCGGGATGCTCCAAGGCCGCTTCTAAGGGCGGAAAATCGTTAGGACTGGCATTACGAGGAATCCAATAGGGACGACGCATATCTTTTCAGTTATCAGTTTTTCTATCAATGATCAGTTTTTCAGTGAACAGTGATCAGTGATTTTCAGTTATCAGTTATCAGTGATCAGGAGTCCAAACTTTAGTTTGGCAACCTCCGTCCAATGACTAAATAATTATCTAAATATCTATAATTCGTTTAGGAGCAATATTGGCTTTAGCCATTTAATCATAAATATTTAAAGGGTTTTAGAACGACTGGTACTATAGTTTTTCAGATAAATAATTTCAAAACAGCCGAAAGCTTAAGTCCCCTAAAGGGGACTAAATAATTATCTGAATATCTATAGTACTCTGCCAATGTTCTATTGACAGGTAACAGGCCAGTTTTAACTTGGCACTGCCAAACTAAAGTTTGGACTCCGGCCTTCCTGGCACTGCCAAACTAAAGTTTGGACTCCTGTAACAAATTATAAATCAATTTAAGTTCTTGAGTTGGATAATCTTTTAACGTGAGCTCGACTTTAAATATCAGTGAGTTATAGAATTATTAATTCTATCAAATAGTTATTTATAATGACTTTTAAATCAATCAGTTAAAAAAACATTGACTGGCTCATTTCATTCTATGGCCCACAATTTTCAGGTTATTGACGTATTAATGTTAAGGGTTTAATCGTCAAAAAAGTTTTTTTTATCAATTAATTATTGTCAAACACTTGATTCGTATCAAATTTATATAACTTATTTAAAATTAAAGTATAATTCACGTTAATAAGAATTCGGTGCCCAAATAGTTGCTAATCAAGGAACTTGCTTTAGCTCAAAAATCATTCGCATAAGCTTCGAGGCAAAACTTTTGCTTCAAAAAACTTTTGCCTCGACCAAGCAACAGGCTGAGTTGGTCATTGCTAATCTTGCTTTATTCTAGCCCTTCCCCCTTTACCCTTAAAAGGAGAATGCGTTTTCAATTCCTCTATATATTCATGTATGGCAACCGTTTCTTGGTCAATAAATTGATTAATGACAAGGGCAAATGCCGGCTGAGCCAACCAATGTACTGACCAAGTGGCCTTCGGCAAAAATCCCCGACTGATTTTATGTTCTCCTTGGGCACCCGCCTCAAAACGCTGTAAACCATACTCTATACAAAACTCTAAAGTCTGATAGTAGCAAACTTCAAAATGCAAATGACGAAAATGTTCGCCACAGCCCCAATATCGGCCATATAACGTATCTGTGCCGCGTAGATTAAACGCGCCAGCGACATAGCGGCCGTCAAGATGCGCCATCACCAACACAATCGCCTCTGGCATAGACTTAGCGATAGCCTTAAAAAAATTCAAGGATAGGGCCGGCACATTGAATTTACGCAAAAACGTCGAACTATAAAAATCATGGAAAATCGCCCAATGCTCCGCCGTTGCCTGATAACCGTCCAACATTTCTATTGTCGCACCACAACTCTGGGCATCCCGGCGCTCTCGACGAATTTGCTGGCGCTTTTTTGACTTAAAACGATCCAAATAATCCGCAAAATCGCTATAACCGCGATTATCCCAATGAAACTGATAACCCATCCGCGCCATTAAGCCTGGCTGTTGTCGCAAAAATGGCGTATCGATTTCATTGCTAAACAAATAATGTAACGAAGACACTTGCAATTTTTTTGCGACGGCTTGTGCGCCGCCAGTCAGCGCCGCGGCGACGCTGGCACGCTCAACATGCGGCGCGATTAATAAACGCGGCCCTGTTACTGGCGTATAAGGCACCGAGCAAACCAATTTGGGATAATAATTTTTACCCATCATCCGCTCATAAGCGTCAGCCCACGCCCAATCAAACACAAATTCACCACGAGAATTGGTTTTAATATACAACGGCAAAGCACCAACTAATTGATGATTGTCATGCACCAAAACATGTATCGGTTGCCACCCGTAAGGAAGTAAACAGTCATGTCGCTCTAAAGCCACCAAAAACTCATGGCGTACAAAAGGATTATCAATGCCAGAGACAGCATTCCAAGCGTCGGCTGGCACTTTCTCTAAGGAATCTGTGTAACAGATCTGCATGGTGGAAATTTCATTGCTATACTGAAAGTACAACGGATTTGAGGGATAAACGGATTTTTTCGAGGCATTTTTGAGTGCCCTTGGACTACAAGGATTGTATATAAAAAAGGATTTCTTCGCTTAGATAATAAAATGAACAAATTCGATAAAATTTTAGCTATCGACAAGGATTGTATATAAAAAAGGATTTCTTCGCTTAGATAAGAGAATGAACAAATTCGATAAAATTTTAGCTATCGACAAGGATTGTATATAAAAAAGGATTTCTTCGCTTAGATAAGAGAATGAACAAATTCGATAAAAATTATTAAAATCCCTTATTAGATACAATCCTTGTAGTTATCGAAATAACAAAGCGATTCAATCAGCAAATGCTATTGAGAACAAAAACTTGACTAAGGTTATTTCACGCTCGTTTCTAAAATCCCTTATTAAAAACAAGGATTGCATATAAGCAAGGATTTCTTTGCTTAGATAAGAAAATGAACAAATTCGAGAAAATTTTAGCGATACTCAAGACATGAACAAATTGAGTTTATAAAATTCATTTTAAAATAAAATCCCTTATTATATACAATCCTTGTAGCTATCGAAATAACAAAGCGATTCAATCAGCAAAAGCTATTGAGAACAAAAACTTGACTAAGGTTATTTCACGCTCGTTTCTAAAATCCCTTATTAAAAACAAGGATTGCATATAAGCAAGGATTTCTTTGCTTAGATAAGAAAATGAACAAATTCGATAAAATTTTAGCGATACTCAAGACATGAACAAATTGAGTTTATAAAATTCATTTTAAAATAAAATCCCTTATTATATACAATCCTTGTAGCTATCGAAATAACAAAGCGATTCAATCAGCAAAAGCTTTTGAGAACAAAAACTTGACTGAGGTGATTTGACGCTCGTTTCTAAAATTCCTTATTAAAAACAAGGATTGCATATAAGCAAGGATTTCTTTGCTTAGATAAGAAAATGAACAAATTCGAGAAAATTTTAGCGATACTCAAGACATGAACAAATTGAGTTTATAAAATTCATTTTAAAATAAAATCCCTTATTAGATACAATCCTTGTAGATATCGAAATAACAAAGCGATTCAATCAGCAAATGCTTTTAAGAACAAAAACTTGACTAAGGTAATTTGACGCTAGTTTCAAAAAAACCTTATTAAAATCCCTTATTATATACAATCCTTGTAGTATACCCCAACCATGAAAACACTTTCCTCTTTTGAACATACTATTGTCTTGATTCCCGCCAAAAATGAAGTCAACACGGTAGGCAAAGTCATTTCTGAACTCAAAACCCGTTTCGCGGCAACCGTTGTGGTGATTGATGATGCCAGCACCGATGAGACGGTGACTGTGGCGCGGACAGCCGGTGCTATTGTCTTACCGTTGCCTTTCTCATTAGGGGCATGGGGCGCGATACAAACCGGTTTACGTTATGCGTTAAAACATGGATTCCAGATAGCTATCACAATGGATGCCGATGGACAACATGAGGCGGATTCTATCCAAGCTTTATCAGCACCGATACTTAACGGCAAGTGTGACGTAGTGATTGGAGCTTATCCGCAACGGGGCAGTATATTAAGACGAATCGCGTGGTCAATTTTTCGCAAACTATCAGGCCTAACGCTGGAAGACTTGACTTCTGGTTTGCGAGCTTACAATCGCACCGCCATCACCCTGCTCGCATCAAAAGACGCGACTTTACTAGATTATCAAGACATGGGGGTACTCATCTTATTGCACAAAGCCGGGCTACGTGTCGTCGAAACACCTATTTTAATGTATCCTAGAACGGATGGACACTCGCGTATTTTTAATACCTGGTGGGCAGTGACTCGATATATGCTACACACCGCGATTTTATGTTTAGCACGGTTTAATCATAAAGAAAAACTACAAGGATTGAGATAAAACAGCGGATAAGAAACTTTTGGAGGTTTTATTTTAAATAAAATAATAATTAATTCAAATACTTACTTATGAAAAAACGCTAATCAGTTTGTAGTAATCCGTTTATAGTAATCCGTTTGTAGTAATCCGTTTGTAGTAATCCGTTTGTAGTAATCCGTTTGTAGTAATCCGTTTGTAGTAGTCGCTTTAGCGACTGAATCCCTAAATTTAGAGTAGTCAGTTTATACTAATCCGTTTATAGTAATCCGTTTGTAGTAATCCGTTTGTAGTAGTCGCTTTAGCGACTGAATCCCTAAATTTAGAGTAGTCAGTTTATACTAATCCGTTTATAGTAATCAGTTTGTAGTAATCAGTTTGTAGTAATCAAGTTAAAAAAACTTTGTTTCTCTATGGCTATATTATTTTCACGTTCCTCCCTTGCCTTAATGGTTTAATATACACTTTGAAAACCCACCTACCAAAATTCGTTTACTGTGAAAATACCCACAATATCTAGTACAACGAATTGAGAAATTAACGAATTAAAAAATTAAAAGCCTAGATGCTTTTCTATTCCTTTATTTTCATGCCTGGGGCGGATAAATAACTTATCCATGACTATTTATTTCACCAATTCGTTATACCCTGACTCTATCAAATGTCATACAAAGTCACCTCTGCCATCTTGGGATTATCCATAGCCGGCACCATATTATGGTTAATTCGCCGCGATCATTTGCACTCCCGCCATGCGCTGTGGTGGTTACTGGTTGCGCTCATGGTAATGCTGTTAGGCATATTTCCTACCATAATTGACTGGCTAGCCATTCGATTAGGCGTAAATTACCCACCGACGTTGCTATTCATTTTAGGAATGGGGATGATTTTACTAAAAGTCATCAGCATCGACTTACACCAATCCTATTTAGAAAGAAAAATGCGCCGTCTAGCGCAACGGTTGGCGATTTTAGAAGGCGAAAAAAATCAGTGATCAGTTATCAGTTATCAGCGATCTGTGATCAGTTCTCAATGTTCAGTTCTCTGTGTTCAGTTCTCTGTGTTCAATGATCATTGATAAAAAAATCCATAAGTTTGTAGTAGTCAGTTTGTAGTAGTCGCTTTAGCGACTGAATCCATAAGTTCATAGTAGTCAGTTTGTAGTAGTCGCTTTAGCGACTTAATCTTGCTTGTTTGTAGTAGTCGCTTTAGCGACTTAATCTCGTTAAGGCGATTACAAGCCTACTACAAACACTACAAACACTACAAACACTACTAAGGGAGTTGTGGCTAAATAAAATACCCACACAATAAAGTAAAAAAAAACGTTGTTTCTCTATGGGTATATTATTTTCACGCTCCTCCCTAACTGAAAAACTGATCATTGATAAACTGATCACCGATAACTGAAAAAAACTGATAAGTACCGAATCATGAATTTTCTTGTACAATGTCTGAATCATAATTTTATTCAATTTTATAATAAACAAAATAAACAAATAAAAAGGTTATTCTGAAAATTCTCAAATTCTGAAAATTCTTATTCAGACAATTGAGGTTTTAAAATACCTGAAAATTCATGCTTCAGTACTTAATTGATCACTGAAAAAATGATCACTTAAAAAAGAATCACTGAGAAAGATATGACAAATCCTCTACTCAACCGGCAACGACTTCCGGCCTTTTCTCAAATAAAACCAGAACACATCGTACCTGCGATTGAACAAGTCTTGAATGACAATCGCACCCAAATTGCCCACCTAATTGACACGGTTGCATCCCATACATGGGATAACTTTATCCAACCCATCAATGAATTAAATGACCGTTTCAATCGTATTTGGTCACCCATTGAACATTTGCATGGTGTGGCGGATTCTGACGAGTTACGGACTGCTTACAACACCTGTTTACCGAAAATATCCGCTTATCACAGCGAAATGGGACAAAATAAAGGCCTGTATAGCGGTTATAAGGCGATTGCTGACAATCCTGACTTTGCCCAGTTAGATCCTGCCCAGCAAAAAACCATCAAAAACGAACTCCGTGATTTTCGCTTGGCTGGCATAGATTTGCCGCCCGAAAAACAGGCGCGTTATAAAGAAATCCAAGAAAAGTTGTCCCAACTCGGCAGCCAATTTCAGGAAAACGTACTTGATGCCACCCATGCTTGGAAAAAACATATCACCGATGAATCCTTATTAGCCGGTTTACCTGCATCGGTGCGTGCTTTGGCAAAACAAAATGCAGAGCATGAAAAACAAGACGGTTGGGTATTGACTTTAGATTTTCCCTGCTATCAGCCGCTACTCAATTATGCCGATAACCGCCAATTACGCCATGAAATGTATGTGGCTTATATGACTCGCGCCTCTAATCAAAGCACCAACGCGGAACAATGGGATAATAGTGCCATCATGGCCGACATTTTAGCGTTACGCCATGAACTCGCCACGCTACTCGGTTTTGCCAATTATGCCGAATATTCTTTAAGCACTAAAATGGCAGAAACGCCGCAACAGGTTTTAGACTTTCTCACCGATTTAGCCAATCGCTCTAAACCCATCGCGGCAAAAGAGTTAGAGGAATTAAAGGCCTACGCCAAACAACATCATGGCGTAGACACCCTAGAAATGTGGGATATGCCGTATTACTCTGAAAAATTGCGCCACCATCGTTATGACATTTCCCAAGAAATGGTGCGTCCCTATTTTCCTTTGCCCAAAGTGTTAGAAGGATTATTTGCTGTAGTGCAACGCCTATACGGTTTATCCATCCAACCGCATAACGGCGTAGACACTTGGCACCCCGATGTGCAATTCTTTGATATTTATGACGAATCAGGAGAATTGCGCGGACAATTTTACCTTGACTGTTTTGCCCGACAAGGAAAACGCAGCGGCGCGTGGATGGCTGAATGCACTATTCGCCACCGCACCGCTAACGGCTTACAAATTCCCGTCGCCTATTTGAATTGCAACTTCACGCCGCCAGTTAGTGATAAACCGTCTTTGCTCACCCATCAAGAAGTCACTGTCTTGTTTCACGAATTTGGGCATGGATTACATCATATGCTCACCCAAATAGATTATGCCCCCGTCGCCGGCATTAACGGTGTCGCATGGGATGCGGTGGAATTGCCCAGTCAATTGATGGAAAATTGGTGTTGGGAGCGTGAAGCCTTAGACTTATTAGCCGCCCATTATGAAACCGGCGAACCATTACCTGATGATTTATTTAAAAAAATGCAAGCCGCGAAAAACTTTCAAGCTGGCTTATTTATGGTGCGACAATTAGAATTTGCGCTATTTGATTTTCGCCTACACAGCGAATATACGCCCGACATCAATATCCAAACCCTGCTGGATAACGTGCGTCAACAAGTCGCGGTACTATTTCCGCCTGATTTTGTTCGCTTTCAAAACAGTTTTTTGCATATATTTTCTGGCGGCTATGCCGCCGGCTATTACAGCTATAAATGGGCAGAAGTCTTGTCGGCGGATGCCTTTTCTCAATTTGAAGAAAACGGGATTTTTGATAAGGCAACCGGGCAACAATTTTTACAAACCATTTTAGAAAAAGGCGGCTCTCAAGAACCAATGGACTTATTTGTGGCGTTTCGGGGGCGGGAACCTAAAATTGATGCGTTATTGAAACATACGGGGATGCTCGCTTAAGGGAATTGCGGCTAAATAAAATACCCACACACCCAAGTTTTTTGAAAAAACTTAAGTAATCTATGGGCTATTATTTTCATGCTTTTCCCGTAGGAGCCGTTTGTAGTAGTCGCTTTAGCGACTAAATCCATAAGTTTGTAGTAGCCCGTTTGTAGTAACCCGTTTGTAGTAACCCGTTTGTAGTAACCCGTTTGTAGTAGTCGCTTTAGCGACTGAATCCATAAGTTTGTACTAGCCAGTTTGTAGTAATCGAGTTTGTACTAGCCAGTTTGTAGTAATCGAGTTTGTAGTAGCCAGTTTGTAGTAGTCAGTTTGTAGTAGTCAGTTTGTAGTAGTCAGTTTGTAGTAGTCGCTTTAGCGACTTAATTTTGCTTGTTTATAGTAGTCGCTTTAGCGACTTAATCTCGTTAAGGCGATTACAAGCCTACTACAAACACTACAAACACTACAAACACTACAAACACTACTAAGGGAGTTGCGGCTAAATAAAATACCCACACACAGTTTTTTTGAAAAACATTGTTTATCTATGAGTATATTATTTTAACGCTCATCCCTAAGTGAGCAAAACGACTGATTTTAACTAACCTCGAACATTTCACTTAAACAAATCCGTTTCGGAAAGCTTCGCAGACCTTCGGTTCGTCAAACGCAGTAACGAGCGGAGCGAGATCATCCGTTGTACTCTCAGTATAGGTGCCAGACATCTCGGCGGAATAAGCTTTCGACAAAGACTGAATTAGAAAACAACCCACATCAATTGAGGGCCATGTTAACATTTGAAACCATGCGAACTTTCTCGACAAACAACAATGCCAAAAGTCTCGGCTGAATAAGCTTTCGACAAAAACAGAATTAGAAAACAACCCACATCAATTGAGGGCCATGTTAACATTTGAAACCGTGCGAACTTTCTCGACAAACAACTGTGCCAAAAGTTAAGCGTTCGACAAAAACTGAATTAGAAAACAACCCACGTCAATTGAGGGCCATGTTAACATTTGAAACCATGCGAACTTTCTCGACAAACAACTGTGCCAAAAGCCTCTGCTGGATAATAAACTTTCGACAAAGACTGAATTAGAAAACAACCCACATCAATTGAGGGCCATGTTAACATTTGAAACCGCGCGTACATTCTCGACAAACAACTGTGCCAAAAGTCTCGGCGGGATAAGCTTTCGACAAAAACTGAATTCGTTTATCCGCGTAATTCGTTGTACTGAATTCGTTTATCCGCGTAATTCGTTGTACTGAATTCGTTTATCGGCCCGTAATTCGTTGTACTTAATTCGTTTATCCGCGTAATTCGTTGTACTTACTTAACCGTGAAAACGGGAATGCGCCCCTGGATTAGGGAACAACCCACATCAATTGAGGGCCATGTTGACGTTTGAAACCATGCGAACTTTCTCGACAAACAACTGTGCCAAAAGTCTCGGCTGAATAAGCTTTCGACAAAAACTGAATTCGTTTATCCGCGTAATTCGTTGTACTGAATTCATTTATCCGCGTAATTCGTTGTACTGAATTCGTTTATCCGCGTAATTCGTTGTACTGAATTCGTTTATCGGCCCGTAATTCGTTGTACTTAATTCGTTTATCCGCGTAATTCGTTGTACTTACTTAACCGTGAAAACGGGAATGCGCCCCTGGATTAGGGAGCAACCCACCTCAATTGAGGGCCATATTGACGTTTGAAACCGCGCGAACTTTCTCGACAAACAACTGTGCCAAAAGTCTCGGCGGGATAAGCTTTCGACAAAGACTGGACTGGGAAACAACCCACGTCAATTGAGGGCCATGTTGACTGGACTCCTGACTCAATGCCATTAAATTAAATTAAGAGCATGTAGCCACCCAGAGCTTTGCTACCCGAAGGTCAACGTAGTTAAACCCACCACATTCGAGATAAATTAAGGAAAAGGCCCGTTTGTAGTAGGCGATTTATCGCCTCACGCGCAGTCGTCCAAACTAACTAATGGCCGCCGCCGCAGGTTTGGCAGAGTAGTGATACGCGGAGCCATGTTATTTACATAAAATTTTTAGGGTTATTTGGACTATCGATTTTGAGGGCCATAAAATACTCTTATGTTTTAAAATTAAGTTATGGCCCTCTGTCGCGCTTCATTATTGATACTTTTTGTAGGTGTTTTGTCGCTTAACTTAATGGCATTGACTCCTGACTCCGACTGCCAAACTAAAGTTTGGACTCCTGACTCCGGCTGCCAAACTAAAGTTTGGACTCCGGCAGCCGCGAAACCAATTACCAATTACCAATTACCAATTGCCAATTACCCATTCATAGCCTTTTCTAAATTTGGATAACATGGTAGTATGCGCCGCCTTACAGGATTGCACTTAAATAGAGTTGTTGCTGTTTAATTTGGTACCTCAAAAAAAGGCTTTTCCATACAAAGCTTTAGCTTTGTACTGATGAAATGCCATTAATTAATGGCAGTGAGGGCTAGGCTGACGGAGCAAAATTATTTATCAACCCTATAAACGTTTACTTTTTGGTTTTTTGTCCATAAGGAAAATATATATGTTTGAAAATCGTGTGAATGCCATCTTATATCTTTGTCTGGGCTTGTTTAGCCTATTTCCGCTCGTCTCGGCTGCTGAAGACGCAGCCAAGAAACCCGTTCCGATCGCCGCCCAAGAGGAGCCAACCACGCTCACGACGGACAAGAAACCCGTTCCAATCGCCGCCCAAGAGGAGCCAACCACGCCCACGACGGACAAGAAACCCGTTCCTCTGGCAGCCCAAGAGCCAACCACGCCCACAACAACTACTCCCAAACCGAGTGCGGAGCCTGAATCGGCCGACAAACCGGCCCAATCCCAACCTCAAGCGGATGAGGATGATGAAACCAAGGAACTCACTCAAGCGGTGAAAAAGCTTCAATTGGAACATGCCAAACTGAGGCTCGAACATGAGCATAAATTGTTAAAACTCCAACAAGAGAAGGAAAGACTTTCGTTGGAAAATGAATTGCATTTCGTCAAGCAAACGAAACTCTTGGCGCAGTTAAACGCGCTTAAATCACGCCTAGAACTCGAAAACGCCCTCCGTTCCCAACAGCAACAAAAATTGCTGGCCGCGCTACAAACGGAACGACAGAATATCGCCATGCAAAACGCCCTTCAAGCAGAACGGAATAGACAAAAGGAATTGGAAATTCAGTTCGAGACGACCCAATTAGAATTTCAACGGTTCAAGCTGAACACTGAGATAGTTTCTTTGAATAGGAAAATTGCCACCCGAGCCAAAACAGAAGAGTGGGAGAACCAAGTCAACAAGCCGAAGGAGTATTTGAAAGAACCCTTTGTTGATGGGCAATTGGTGATTAGCGACAGAAATATTGTCCTAGATGGGCCAATTTTTGACGGTACTGCCAAATACGTTGTTGGACGGATTCAATATTACAACAACAAGACAACTGAGTATCCCATTTTTATCGTTATCGACTACTGCCCCGGCGGCTCAGTCATGGAAGGCAGCAGAATTCTCAAGGCGATGAAAAAAAGCCGTGCCCCGGTGTATGTCGTGGTGAAATCCTTTGCAGCCAGCATGGCGGCCGTCATTACTACCTTGGCCGAGCGTTCCTACGCCCTGCCCGATGCCGTCATTCTCCACCATCAGGTTTCAGGGATTTCTATGGGAAATCGGACTGAGCACCGCGAACAGTTGAAAATTATTGACGAATGGTCTGAGCGTCTCATACAACCCGTTGCCGATAAAATGGGCATTACCTTGGATGATTTTACCAAGAAAATGTATGAACACAACTCCATTGGGGACTGGTTTGAATTTGCCAATGCCGCTGTCAAGTACAAATGGGTGAGCCATATCATTGAAGACATCCGAGACACCTCTTATACCAAGCGCCCGGTAGAACAAGAAGAGGAAGATGATGGGTTTCGGCAACGTCAGGAAAAAATCGACGAACCTGGCAAAAAACGCTATGTCAAACTGCCCCGCCTAAGGCCGATGGATGTTTACCATTTGCATAACCCCGATAATTATTATCGCCACTAAATACTCTCAGCTCCAGGGGCGTTGCCCCTGGCTTTAATAATACATACCGAAAGGGCTAATAGTGGAAAGGTATATAAGACGTGCCAACCCCGATAGGGGTTTTCAGGCTAAAGTTTCGCTCCGCGAAACTTTAGCCTGAATATGAATAGCCACAGGTGCAACCTGTGGTAAAGATGATTGAGAGGCCCCAACCCCGAAGGGGTTGAATATGAATAGCCACAGGTGCAACCTGTGGTAAAGATGATTGAGAGGCCCCAACCCCGAAGGGGTTGAATATGAATAGCCACAGGTGCAACCTGTGGCAAAGTGAATAGTCTTAAGGAAAACCTGTGGAAAGGTATATAAGACGTGCCAACCCTGAAGGGGTTGAATATGAATAGCCACAGGTGCAACCTGTGGAAAAAAAGTGAATAGCCACAGGTAAAACCTGTGGAAAAGGTTATTAATTAGTAACGAGGATAGGGAATGTGGGTGAAGCTGAAAAAGTTTCATTTATAACCGCGTGCAATCTAAACGAGGAATTCTAATGAAGTCATTAAAAATGTGGACGACATTTGCCATTGTCGTCTTAGCATTATGGAGTTTCAGTACTCCTTTCCAACTCGTGATTTTGGACTCCAACGCTGTGCAATCAAGTCCAAACCTAATAACGGCTTGGACGAAAGCAACATCACAACGGCTACAAGACTACCTAAGTTTTGAAAAGTGGCGTAAAAACCCTGACAATGTTGTCTTAAATAATGGCACCCGTCTTGAGTGGACTCAATGTTGGTTTAAAGTGCCATTCTCCCAAATAACCAAGCGCGTGAGTTGCGCTTATTTGTTTCCTTCTCCCTCGATTCGACTGCCTATTGTTGTCATCAAACAACCCTTTTGGAAGCGCAAAAAAAGCACGATAAGCAAAGAAGGGCCCATTCTTTATTTGGCCGGCGGCCCCGGCTATCCTACCGGCCTTGATCAAGAAGATATCGAATTTTGGTTGATGTGGCTTGGGCTTAATGATTGGCCTCACGATTTAGTGTTGTTTGATCAACGGGGAACCGGGTTGGCTCAACCACAATTTAATTGTCCCGAAATATCATCGCTCACCCGAGTCATTTTGGGTCAGTTGTTGACATTAGAAAAAGAATTTTCTGTGTGGAACGCCGCTGTTGAGCGGTGTTATAAACGTTTACGCAAAGAGGGCATCGAACTGTCGAAGTACACAACCACAAATAACAGTCGCGATGTTGCTGATCTGATGGAAGCACTTGGCGGCACCCATTGGAATCTTTATGGCGCGTCTTATGGAACACGTCTAGCCCTCTCTGTTATCCGAGATTATCCAGAGCGCGTCAGAAGTGTCATTCTTGATTCTGTTTATCCACCAGAGATCAATGAATTATTGGAAACGCCCTTTGTTTATGATAATGCATTGGCAACTTTGTTTGAAGGTTGCAAAGCTGATAAGGGATGCCATTCTAAATTTCCTCATCTTGAATCGTCCTTTCAGAAAATGTTGGAAAAACTCCAGAAAGCACCGATTGAATTGAAGGTGTCGGCACCAAAGTCCAAAAAGAAGATTAAAGTGGTTATTAACGATTACCGCTTTGTAGATGTTATATTTCAATCGCTTTATAGATGGGATTTTATCGGTCGTTTACCGTTTGCGATTGAATCAGCGCAACGAGGTAATTATGAACCGCTGATTCCCATGGTTGAAGATTATGTGGATCGGTTACTTGATAAAGATTTCAGCCATGCAGTGTATCTTTCTGTAGAATGCCATGATAATTCTCCCGATACGGCGCGGGAAGACTATATGGCGCAAGTGGCACGATTTCCTCGCGTCAGCAAATTTGTAAAACCTTACTGGGATTATAATCTGTGCAACATCTGGCAAGTGGGAGATGCCGGCAAAGCCTTCCGCAAGCCCGTGACTTCAGAGATTCCAACACTGTTTTTGTCGGGTAAATATGATCCAGTGACACCACCTGTTTGGGCAAAAAAGGCCGCGGCGGGTTTTAGTCGTGGGCATGTTTTTAGCTTTCCCGGTATCGGACATGGCGCGGTGGATAGCAATGAATGTGCGCCAAAGCTGGTACGACAGTTTTTGCACAATCCGAATAAGAAACCGCACCATAACTGCTTATCAGGGCTGAGCGGCCCCGAGTTTGTATTTAGCGCGAAGTGATTCATACAAAGCGAGCCTTGCACACCTGCCGAACATGAGGAATACAAGGCTTGCCTTATACGATAAGGAGTACAAGTGATTCACAATGCTCCCAAACGAATTTAATCCAATAGCGAAGTACAACGACACTTAGGATAAACGAAAGTACAACTTCTTTTAGGAATAAACGGAATTTTTTTGTACAAAATCGAAGGAAAGAAAGCCAAAGCAAAGCAAAACACCTAACGGCCTAAAATCCTTTATTATAACGAATCCCTGTAGTTGCTTTAAAATATAAAAACCAAAGCAAAACACCTAACGGCCTAAAATCCTTTATTATAACGAATCCCTGTAGTTGCTTTAAAACCTGAAAGCCAAAGCAAAACACCTAGCGGCCTAAAAACCTTTATTATAACGAATCCCTGTAGTTGCTTTAAAACCTGAAAGCCAAAGCAAAACACCTAACGGCCTAAAATCCGTATCGATTATACAATCCCTGTAGTTATTACTATTAAATATAGAGCTTATCAATAGAGTCAAAAACACAAATGCTAAAAATCGCCACTTGGAACGTCAACTCACTACGCGTCCGCTTACCGCAAGTCCTAGACTGGCTAAAAAACACGACTCCCGACATAGTCGCCCTACAAGAAACCAAAATGACCGACACCCAATTTCCGCTACAAGAAATACGAGCGGCCGGCTACCACGCACTCTATTCTGGCCAAAAGACTTATAACGGTGTTGCACTACTCAGTCGTACAACAGGCCGTCAAATAGTTACCGAATTATCACAATTAGACGACCCACAACGGCGCGTATTGGGCGCGACTTATGAAACACTGCGCGTGCTAAACGTATACGTACCCAACGGCGCGGCCGTCGACACTGACAAATATCAATATAAACTCAACTGGCTCAAACACTTACAAGATGAAGTGCGCCAAAGCCTTAAACACCACTCCCATTTCATAGTACTAGGCGATTTTAACATAGCGCCCGAAGACAAAGACGTACACGATCCGGCCGCTTGGGAAGGAAACATATTAGTAAGCCCACCAGAACGGGCCGCATTACAAGATTTGCTAAATTTAGGCCTACATGATACCTTTCGCCTATTTGAACAACCCCCGGCGAATTTCAGTTGGTGGGATTATCGCGGCGGCGCATTTCGGCGCAATCATGGCGTACGCATAGACTTAATACTAGCCAGCACAGCACTTTCCGCCAATTGCACAACCTGTACAATAGACACGACACCGCGCCGTTTAGAAAGGCCCTCAGATCATGCGCCCGTGGTAGCGATTTTTCACTGATCAGTTATCAGCTCTCAGTTATTAGTAATCAGATTTCAGTGATCAGTTCTCATGTACCTCTGTGATCTCTGTATTGATCTCTGTGTATTTTGATATACTCAAGAAGGGAACAAATTCTCAGGCTTTTTGAGAAACAAAAATAACTTAAGTAACTACAGGAAAGCCCCAACGGGGCGATATTAATATAGCCTGGGGCAGCGCCCCAGGAAATCCAAGTTATGGCCACGTTGAGTATAACTGCTCATGAAAAACGGATCACTAAAAATATGTTTGAAACAGCAGAATTATGCAGCCAAATTGACAAAAAAGACTATAAAAAACAACTACCTGAATTAAGGGCCGGCCTATTACAAGCCCAATTTGCTTTGAGTAAAACCAATACGCCAGTCATTATTATCGTCTCAGGGATTGACGCCGCAGGGCGAGGTGATGTGGTGAATGCCCTAAACGAATGGCTAGATACACGCGGCTTAGAAACCATTGCCCTCGATTCGCTCACCGATGAAGAAAGCGAACGTCCCTATTACTGGCGATTTTGGCGACAATTACCGGCGCGGGGACGTATTGGCATTTTTTTTGGCGGCTGGTATGTCGATCCAATCCTACAAACGGCTTATCAAAAAATGAAAAAGGCGCACTTACATGAAGCCTTGACACTCATGCGCCGTTTTGAAACCATGTTAGTAGAAGATGGCGCGTTAATTCTCAAATTTTGGCTGCATTTATCCAAACAAGAGCAACGCAAACGTCTCAATAAACTCCAAAAAAATCCGCACACGCGGCGTTCCGTCTCTGAACGAGACTGGAAACATGCCAAGTTGTACCAACAATTTCTTGAAGCCGCAGAAACCGCTATCCGGCAAACAGATTCAGGCAATGCGCCCTGGTTACTAGTAGAAGCAACCGACTGGCGTTATCGCAATTTAACAGTAGCGCGTACCGTGCTGGAAACATTACACAAACATCTTGAAGCACAATCCAGTACAACAAGAAAATCGGCAAACTCAAAAACCAATTTAGACACCATCGATTTAAATCAGCGTTTGGACAACAAACAATACCGTGAAGAAGAAATCCCCCCTAACCTTTTTTCAAAGGAGAAGATTTCAGACTCAAAAACCATTTTAGATACCGTCGATTTAAATCAGCGTTTGGACAACAAAGAATACCGTGACGAGTTAGAAACCTATCAAGGTAAATTACACCGCTTGGCTTGGGCTGCCTATCAAAAAAAATGTTCGACTATCATTGTCTTTGAAGGCTGGGATGCCGCTGGCAAAGGTGGCGCGATTCGGCGGATGACGCAAGTCATGGATGCGCGACTCTATCGAGTAATTTCTATAGCCGCACCAACAGACGAAGAACGTGCCCATCATTATCTCTGGCGATTTTGGCGACACATTGCTCGTGCTGGAAGAGTAACGATTTATGATCGATCTTGGTATGGGCGAGTATTAGTCGAGCGCGTGGAAGAATTTGCCAAAGACAAAGAATGGCAACGGGCTTACTTAGAAATCAACGATTTTGAAGAACAACTCGTCAAACACGGCAGCATTATCATCAAATTCTGGGTACATATTAGCAAGGATGAACAATTACGCCGCTTTCAAGAACGCGAGCAGATTCCTTATAAACAACATAAAATTACCGAAGAAGATTGGCGCAATCGTGAAAAATGGGAAGATTATACGATTGCCGTCAACGAAATGGTGACACGCACAAGTACCCATTTTGCGCCGTGGGCGTTAGTGGCAGGCGATGACAAACGGTTTGCTCGTCTGCAAATCCTTAAAACAGTGTGTGAACGCTTAGAAACCGTGCTATAGATTTTCAGATAGACTGACTTGGTACGGCTAAAAAATCCTAACCGTTTGCAGTATAGTCAATGAACTTGATAACTTTTCCAGAATACTTAATGTTTCGTTCATTCTCAACGAATTCCCGAAACAAAAATGAGTTTTGGGCAAACCTCCGAATAATGCTATAGATATTAGAGTTGTCCAAAAATAACGGTTTTTTTAATTTAACTATTTGTTTTTATCACCTAAAAATTTATTGACGGACAAGTCTATTCAGATAATTATTTAGTCCCCTTTAGGGGACAGTAGCTCTCAGACGACAGTTCAGGCTAAAGTTTTTCGGAGAAAAACTTTAGCCTGAATAGCTGTTGGCTGCCAAAGAAATTATTTACCTGAAAATCTATATTACTCGGAGGTTTTCAACCCCCATTATCTGAAAAACGCTATGATTATAACGGATTTTGTTGATAGCTTATCAAAGTACCAACCCCGTAGGGGTGTGAATAGCCCCAGGTGCAACCTGGGGAAGGCAATATCAAAAAGGCCTCAACCCCGAAGGGGTTGAATGTGAATGATCCATTTATAAAATCTATTAAAAGTCTATTCAAATTCATATCGTTATAATTTTCAACAAAAAAACTTATAATCAGAAATTTTCAGATAGACTTGGTACGGCTAAAAAATTCCTAACCGTTTGCAGTATAGTCAATGAACTTGATAACTTTTCCAGAAGACTTAATATGCGAATTAAGGATTGAATTGAATATTATGAAATCAATGACTTATAAAAACGTATTGATTGAAAGTCATTTTAGAAATCTTTGTTCATTCTTCATTTTTAATTTTTCATTCTTAATTCGCATTTAATGTTTCGTCCATTCTCAACGAATTCCCGAAACAAAAATGAGTTTTGGGCAAACCTCAGAATAATGCTATAGATATTAGAGTTGTCCAAAAATAACGGTTTTTTAAATTTAACTATTTGTTTTTATCACCTAAAAATTTCTTGACGGACAAGTCTATTCAGATAATTATTTAGTCCCCTTTAGGGGACAGTAGCTCTCAGACGACAGTTCAGGCTAAAGTTTTTCGGAGAAAAACTTTAGCCTGAATAGCTGTTGGCTGCCAAAGAAATTATTTACCTGAAAATCTATATTACTCGGAGGTTTTCAACCCCCATTATCTGAAAAACGCTATCTTGACAAATGGATAGGTGAATTATTATGCAACTATTGATTGTACGTCATGCCCCCGCCTTAGATCGTGAAGAGTTTGCTCACAGTGGTCAATCTGATGATTTGCGGCCCTTAACCGGCAAAGGCAAAAATAAAATGATTAATAATATCAAAGGATTAAATAAACTATTGCCGCAAATAGACTGCATTGCGACCAGTCCATTAATCCGTGCCCAACAAACAGCCGGTTTGCTGGCATCCGTTTATCCCGCTGCTATTCGAGAAACTTTGTCCGCTCTCGCCCCAGGTATTTCAGAATCAAAGATATTAGCCTATTTGCAAAAACCGGCCAATACGGCGCAAACAATTGCTTTAGTGGGGCATGAGCCAGATTTGGGAGAATTAGCGACGTGGTTACTCAGTGGGCACACTGGTACCTGGATGCCTTTGAAAAAGGGCGCGGCGTGTTTGTTAGAATTTCCGGCAGAAGTTAAGGCCGGTGAAGCAGAATTGTGTTGGATGCTGAGGCCTAAACAATTGCGGCAATTCTAGTTATACAGAGTACCGTTACAAACTGATCAGCGGAAGCGGAAGTTACTACTTTTTCCTCGCACTTGATTCGTTTTCCAGGCGCTTGATTCGTTTTCCACAGATACCATCCATTTTAAAACACGCAAGCAAGTGATCTCGCACAACGAATGACTTCGTTTGCTGTTTTTAGCCGCACTCGTAATGTTTCGGGAATAACGACAAAATTCCCGAAACTCTGAGAAACTTTTGCCGACGCCAAAGTTTTTGCTCTGAAAAACTTTTGCCTCGTTTGGACGGATGGACTGTCTCAACTCATGCCGTATAAGGTTTCAAGCCCAACTGTTTTCTTTGATAATTAATGTCCCCCAAATCGACATCTTTAGCCTGTTCAAAGGTGATGCCATTATCACCCGAAAACGGTTCAAGATGATCGTGCCCCTGTTCCAATATTTCAATCGGCACGCCATTGGGAAAGGCCGCACAAAAAAAGGCCTTTTTGTCGGACTCAGGCGGTGTGCCTTGCATAAAATGTTTACAGAATACACATATTGGTGCCTTAGTTATTTCCATACCACATACAACCTCGCTTAGACTAATCAAATCACTTTAGAAAAGCGTCGTTCTTGGTTTTCGCGTAAATAAACGTCAAACGTCATACAAATATTACGCACCAACAATCTTCCCGCCGGCAAAATCTCAATCCGTTCAAGGCTTCGCACCAATAATCCATCGTCTTGCATGGCTTCTAATTCTGCCCATTCTACGGAAAAATAGTCTTTAAAATCAATCTGGAATTCTTCTTCTATGGCGGGAATGTCTAAGATGAAATGACAAATGAGTTGAGTAATCACCGCCCGACGTAACCTGTCATCATCATTTAAAGCCACGCCGCGAAAGACGGGAATGTGTCCCCCATCCAGTTGGGCATAATATTCGTCTAGCGTTTTGACATTTTGGCTATAGCTATTGCCAACTTGGCTAATGGAGGTGATACCTAAGCCGATTAAGTCACAATTGGCATGAGTTGAGTAGCCCTGAAAGTTGCGATAAAGTGTCCCGTTACGCTGAGCCTGCGCCAATTCATCATCGGGAAGCGCAAAGTGATCCATGCCTATATAAATATAACCGGCATCCATTAAGTGATTAATGGTGTGTTGTAAAATAGCTAATTTTTCCGCCGGGCTAGGTAAATCTGCCTCATTAATGCGCCGCTGCGGTTTAAATAAAGTGGGCAAATGGGCGTAATTAAAGACGGATAAACGATCCGGCTTTTCGGCGACGATTTTATCCAAGGTTTTAGAAAAAGAGTCCACGCTTTGATGGGGCAAACCATAAATAAGATCAATGCTAATGGACTTAAAACCTTCGCGGCGAGCCGCTTCTAACACGGCAAAGGTTTGTTCTTCGGATTGAATACGATTAACGGCCTTTTGCACCTTGGGGCCAAAATCTTGTACGCCTAAACTCATGCGATTAAAACCGAGTTCGCGTAAAAAAGCAACAGTATCGAACTGCGTTTCACGAGGGTCAATTTCGATGGAATATTCGCCACTGTCATCATTAAGTAATTGAAAATTATCGCTTATTCCTTGCATTAACTCACGCATTTCGGCATGACTTGGAAAAGTCGGCGTACCGCCGCCCCAATGTAACTGCGTCACCGGGCGTTCACGGTTAAAGAGCGCACTTTGGAAAGCCATTTCTTGACGCAAATGCGCCAAATAAGGCTCGGCTCGGCGACGGTTTTTAGTAGCGACTTTATTACAGGCGCAATAAAAACACACAGTATCACAAAACGGAATATGCACATACAGCGATAAGGGTTTTAACGTCGCGTTGCTATTTTGGGCATATTCACGATAAGCGGCCTCATCAAAACCGCTGTGAAATTGTACGGCGGTGGGATAAGAAGTATAACGAGGCCCCGCTTTATCATAGCGGCGGATTAAATCAATATCAAAAAGAGTGGTTTGCTGCATAGTGGCCCCAATCGCTTGTGGTAAGAATTATTTGTGACTTTATCACATTTTGAAAACCTCCGACATGGTGATAATATTACACAAGTAGGGCGTGATTAAAATGGATAGCGCACTTACAGTTCCACATCGTCATAACCCTTAGCGAAGAAGATGTAATGGGTAATGGGTAATGGGTATCTCTGGAGTTTTTCATGAAAAACGAATTCCGAGAATGGGTAATGGGTAATGAGTAATGGGTAATGGGTTTAAAAGTTTTCTGTTGACTATACTGAGAGCAAAAAAGCGTAACTTGTGTGCAGTATAGATCACTTTTAGCGGTGCTGAGTATACAACTGGGGTGGTGAAAATCATGTTTTTTTTAACTAAAAAGCGATCTCACTTCGCTCTGAAACTTTATCTGCGGAAGCTCGTTACCTCGTTTCGTTCTTCGCTCCGCGAGATAACGAAGTTTGATCCCGTTTTTGTTCCTCGCATAAAAAACAATAGCTTATTGACTAGCTTTTCATTAACAATTAACGTCGCTTTGCGTAGTTACTTCGTTTCGTTTACTTCGTTCTCTTCGTTCTCGTCATTTACGTCACAATTTTCATCACCCCAGTATACAACCTCTACCAATTCAAAGTATTATTTTTAATTGCACCCCACAAATACGCTTGCTGTGAAAGGCAGTTTTCCGTAAAATGACACACCTTTTTAGGCACTTATTAATTACATACTGAGACTTAAAACATTATGAAATCTAAGATTCATCCTCCTTATAATGAAATCACTGTCACTTGTAGTTGCGGCAATACTTTTACAACCCGTTCAACGAATGGTAAAGATTTACATATTGAAGTCTGTTCGGCTTGCCATCCTTTCTACACCGGGCAGCAGAAAATTGTTGACACGGCAGGGCGTGTGGATAAATTCCGCCGTAAATACGGTACTAGAAAAAAAATCGGTGCCTAATTAAATCCCCCCTTTTTCCCCCATTTTTCAAAGGGGGGAACCGGGGTTTGGACATTCTATATCTTGTAAGAATAATATTTTGGCGGCATTTTGACATGTACGCACGCACCGTTACAAACTTATCGAGCTTCGCTCGGTAACGAAGTTTCAAGTGATCAGCGGAAGCGGAAGTGACTTCGTTTGTAACCGTGTGCAGTATAGATGCTAAACTTGGGTAACTTGACGAGTTTAGTTTATACTCAACGAAGTGATAAACTATTTATATACTGCAAACAGTTAGGATTTGGACTAAAAACGGGGTGAACGGCGTGTGTTGGAACTTCGTTACCGAGCGTTGCGAGATCAAGCCCAGTTTTCAGCAATGCAAAGTCTACTTAACACCGTTACAAACTTACGGTTCTCGCGCAGCGAGTTACTGCGTTTATCTGCGGAAGCGGAAGTTACTTCGTTTCAGAGCTTTGCTATATCCCGAAATATTTTTACACACCCCCTACCCCTCTTACTAACAATTAACAATTAACAATTAACAATTAACAATTAACAATTAACAATTAACAATTAACCTTTAACAATTAACCTTTAACAATTAACAATTAACAATTAACAATTAACAACTCCCCTTTCGTTTCGGGGATTTCTGGGTGTGTTATACGGAACGTACTTCAAATCTGTGAAAATGCCAACCGGCAAACTTTACAGAAAATTCATAGTAAAATTATCGACTTATCATTGATTTAATCATTTTTCATTTTTCATTTTTCATTTTTAATTAGTATACGGCACTCAAAAAAGCGTCACTTTGTGCAGTATAGAATTGTGAAGGGGCAATTACCAATTACAGATTACAGATTACAGATTACCAATTACCAATTACCAATTACCGATTACCAAAGGAGCATCAATGGCGATTGAACTATACAACGACGGCACACACAAATGTATCGGTTTTTATGATTTAGTGACCGGTGATGGCGTACAAGCCAACCAATTTTTGGTGGTGAATGGCAACCATTCCGCACTCATTGATCCGGGAGGAGATTTAATTTACAACGATTTGTTTATGCAATCTTACAAATATTTATTTACCAAAAGCTTGGATTATGTGATTGGTTCACACCAAGACCCAGATATTATTTCCTCACTGGATAAATGGTTAGTGGGAAGTGATTGTCAAATCGTTGTGCCGGCGCTCTGGGAGCGTTTTGTGACGCATTTTGCCGCCCCGGGCAAGCTCAAAAATAGAATCATCGGGATTCCTGATCAAGGGATGGATATTCAACTCGGCAACGCCGTACTCAAAGCCATTCCCGCCCATTTTCTGCATTCAGAAGGGAATTTCCAATTTTACGATCCGCTCAGTAAAATTTTATTTTCTGGGGATATGGGCGCGTCTATGGGAGATAGTGAAATCGAACAGCCCGTCGAAGCTTTTGATAGCCATGTACGCTATATAGAAAGTTTCCATCGCCGCTACATGTCGAGCAACAAAGTTTGTCGATACTGGGTTAATATGGTACGCGGTTTGGACATTGACTGGATAGTACCGCAACATGGACGCTCTTTCAAAGGAAAAACCATGATTGAGCGTTTTTTGAACTGGGTAGAGGAACTAGAGTGCGGGATTGATTTGGTGACACAAGAAACCTATAAAATTCCCTAAATTGGTAATTGGTAATTGGTTTCCGAGGCAACCGTTTTTCATAGAAAAACTTTTGCAGCGAATTGGTAATGCCCCCTAATAGGGGAACTATTAATGCGAATTAGGCGTTAAATTGAGTCATATATAAATCAATGGGTTATCAAATCATCTCGCTTGTCAGTGAATTCGTAAGCCTCTGTTCATTTTTAATTTTTAATTTTTTTAATTTTTAATTCTTCATTCCGTAAGTAAGCCTCTGTTCATTTTTAATTTTTCATTCGTCATTCGCATCAAAACATTTGGCTGACTTATACGGAACGTACTTGAAGAAGGTTTATCGGAATCCTTTTTTCAGGAAAAACGGAGAAAATATACGGAACGTACTTTAAAACCGTGAAAATGAAAATGCGAACCGGTAATTATACTTGACACACAATTGGCGTTTTTTTTGTCATTTCTCGGCTCTTTTTAATCTTATTGGGTGGCAACAGATTTCTCCTTTAGTCTTCATTCCAAAAGCTCAATTTAGCTTAGTATAAATTAGTTATAAAATAAGTCATTTACAAACTCACTTCTCGGCAAACGTTTTTTTATCGCGACAAACTTCGGTAACTCCGCTTAAGCGAGATCATAAGAGCTTCTTGACACACCCCCTACCTAATTAATTATTTTCACCACCCCCTACCCCTTCAATCCGGGAAGTCAAATCGCACGGAAAGTCCCCTCTTGATAGGAGATGATCGGGGTATGTCACGGTTCTCAAACTAAACGCAAACTCAAAGAGAGCGAAGCGAGATAATTTATGACGGTGTGCAGTCTAATTCATTTTTCATTGGTTGTGGTTCACTTATCAAAGCCTTTCTATTGACTTTCAACCCGCTAGATTTGGCCTATAAAAAATCAGTTTATTCCCAAATCCGTTGTACTCTCACTATATCTAAAAAACAAATGAAATATTTTACCGCCGGTTTGTTGTTATTATTGGCGGCATCCGTTCACAGCGAAGAGCTGCCGAGTGTCAAGATGCAAACCAATCTTGGCATGATAGTTTTAAAACTGTACCCGGATCAGGCTCCGAAAACGGTCGAAAATTTTCTCCGCTATGCCCAAGAGGGTTTTTACGACGGCACCCTTTTCCATCGCGTGATTAAGAATTATATGATTCAAGGGGGTGGCTATACAATTGGTTATGAAAAGAAGCAGCCTACATATCCTCCCATTCCCAACGAAAGCGATAATGGCTTTAAAAACCAGCGCGGTACCATTGCGATGGCTCGTCGCACCGACGAACTTAATTCGGCTACCTCGCAGTTTTTTATTAATGTCATCAATAACGACTCTCTCAACCAATCTTCCATGTACTCAGAGGGGGGCTATACCGTATTTGGTGAGGTGATTAAAGGCATGGAGGTGGTGGATAAAATTCAAAAAGTCAAAACCGGTACCAAAGGCTCTTTTAAAAAATATGCTCCACAAAAACCGGTTATCATTGAAAAAATAACGAGAGAAAATGCCCCAACAAGGCAGAAAACCCTTGAATCACCAGCCCCCGTCACGCCAGCCGCTGACACGGATATGGAAGAAAACACTTTCTCCACTGATACCGCTGAGACGGAAGAAAACACTTTCTCTGCTGCCGCCGAGACGGAAAAAGACACAGCCGCTGAGACGGAAGAAAACATTTTATCTTCTACTGATGCCACTGAAACGGAAGGAGAGATATTTTCTGCCGAAACAGAAACTCAACTAGTCAGTCAGAAAACTATCGTTCCACCTGCTCCCGTCGCGTCTGCTGATACGGAAACAGACACCCCTGAAAAAGCCGCCGCCACCGACACGAAAAACACGACAGAAAAAGAAACTCATCAAGTGTCTAAAACGCTCACTGAGATGTCAAAGACATTTTTTTTGTCTCCGCCAGATCCAGCTTCGCAACCCGATAAACCAGAGCCACTGCCTAATTAATTAATTGATATAGGCATCATCATCAAAGTAAAATTATACGGCCAGAAACCAAGTTTTTGAACTGTCAATTTTTCGGTTAATTCGTTGTAATTCCCCTCTGGAAATGGTATTTATGGGTGTGTTTGAGTCTTTATCACCGGACAAAAAACTTGGTTTCTATGATGGAACACGATAGTTTCTTGAATAACCCCCGTTTTTTGAAACGGGATTTCTTTAAAACAGCCCTCACTCTTCTTTACAATTAACTTTTATCTTTTAGGAATTAATCTATGCAAGTTAAAATGCAAACCAATTATGGCGCCATTACGATACAACTCAACCCTGAAAAGGCCCCGAAAACCGTTGACAACTTCTTGAATTACGTCAACTCCGGGTTTTACAACGGCACCTTGTTTCACCGCGTCATTGAAGGCTTTATGATTCAAGGAGGTGGCATGGAACCGGGTATGCGTGAAAAAACGACCAACCCGCCGATTGAAAACGAAGCCACCAATGGCTTGACTCATGCGGTGGGCACGGTTGCAATGGCACGGACACCTGATCCACATTCGGCAAGTTCGCAATTTTTTATCAATGTCGCCAATAACACTTCCCTGAATCACACGGCGAAAACGCCGCAAGGCTGGGGCTATTGCGTGTTTGGAGAAGTCATTGAGGGAGACAGCATGGATGTTGTCAACAAAATCAAAAAGGTAGCGACTACCAGCCGTGCCGGCCATCAAGATGTGCCCACAAATGATGTGCTTATTGAAAGTGCCGAGGTTGTGCAAAACGTCAGCGCCTGACTTTCCAAAAGCCTGAGGGCGCTGTGAACGGTGATAATATCACCGACTTTGTAACTATTTTATTTATAAGCCTCTGGCTTGGGCTACTCAAAAATAGCGAATAGCGAAACGGAGTCACTTCGTTTCGCTATTCTCGTCGCAGAACCCGTTTGTAGTAGGCGATTTATCGCCTCTTCCCCCGTTCACAAAGGAACCCATTCCCAAACGCTCCGCGTCCAGAATCTGTTTGTAGTAGGCGATTTATCGCCTATTCCCAAAATGATTGTATTTGGTGAAATTGTCCTTTCATGTTCAGTATCCCGCTCGCCGTCTTCTAACTTCTTCGTTGATTTCATCCGAGTTCAAAAGAGGCATTCCCTTAGCCAGTGCCTCTTTTCTCAGTTGCATCAATCTCCGAGCCAGTGGTGTTGTCGCTTTTTCAGGTTCATCGCTAAAATCCTTGACTAACCCTTTTTGGTACATTTGACCCAAATTAAATCGCGCTTCTTCAAATCCTTGTTTCGCGGCTCAAAGAACCAATACCATGCCTGTTCAACATCTTGGGTTAATGTGTTGTTACCGTTTAGGTATAACAGTCCGAGCGCATTTTGCGCGACGGCCTCGCCTTGTTTGGCTTGTTGCTTTCAGTGGTTTTCATAGTTTTGTCCTTATCCCTTTTGATAACTACAAGGATTGCCTATAAGAATGGATTTATAACAAGGCATTCAACTCTACCAGCCATAAAATAATTTTCGATTAAATCATTAAAATTAAATCGCTTGCATTATTATCTCCGTATCGAGTACAACGAATTGTACAGAATCCTAATAAGCAGATGTTTGTAGTAGGCGATTTATCGCCTCTTTTTCAGGTTCCCACGTTTTACGTCAATGCCATCAACATCAGACATTATTTGAGTCAGTTTGTAGTAGGCGATTTATCGCCTCTTTTTCAGGTTCCTACGTTTTACGTCAATGCCATCAACATCAGACATTAT
>Ga0190343_1000039_pt1 | contig 69768 bp, 42 predicted proteins | sample 48721312_MG_FD_161664 | JGI IMG/M metagenome (GOLD analysis project Ga0190343, IMG submission 161664) | Hydrothermal vent microbial mat bacterial communities from Southern Trench, Guaymas Basin, Mexico - 4872-13-1-2_MG | ecosystem: Environmental > Aquatic > Marine > Hydrothermal vents >... | reverse complement strand
GCGCAACGTTGTTCCTTGCCGCTGTACTTGTCCTGATACTCGGAGCAAGTCCACTCATAGACGTTGCCCGCGGTGTCAAACAGCCCAAACGGATTGGCGGCAAAGGAACCAACTGGGGCCGTGTATTTAAAACTGTCGCCACAATGAGTGTTAGAACAATTGGCTCTATTGGAACCAATGTCATTGCCCCACCAGTATTTGGTCTCGGTACCAGCACGAGCGGTATATTCCCATTCGGCTTCGGTGGGCAAACGGTAATGATGGCCGGTTTGTTTAGTCAGCCAGTTGGCGTAGGCGGTGGCATCATCCCAAGACACGTTAATCACTGGACGGTTGCCACGTCCGTAGCCACTATCAGAAGGCTTTGCTCTACCCGTTGCTTCGGCAAACTTGTCATATTCGGCGAAAGTCACTTCATAACGGCCTATCGCAACGCGTTTGATAGAGACTTCATGGACGGGTTGTTCGTTACTATAACCACCGCCCTGAATGTCACCCATACGGAATGTGCCGGCCGGAATGACGACCATTTTGGGGCCTTTGGTGCCGGCTTTTAAACAGTCATGGAATACTTTACCGGGTGTCCAATCAATATTGTCGTTCTGTTTGGCAAATGGCATGCACAACTCGGCGGCCATTTCGGCCTGTTTATTATCTAGGGCGGTGACTCGTTTGGACAATCCATCGGCCCGTTGGACATGTTTGTTGTCCACGGCGGTGAGTCGTTTGGACAATTCGCCTACCGTTTCGGCCTGTTTGTTGAGTCGTTTGGACAACTCGCCGGCCGTTTGGGCTTGTTTGTTGTCCACGGCGGTGAGTCGTTTGGACAATCCATCGGCCCGTTGGACATGTTTGTTGTCCACGGCGGTGATTCGTTTGGACAACTTGTCGGCCGTTTGGACGTGTTTGTTGTCCACTTTGGTGAGTTGTTTGGACAATTCGCCTACCGTTTCGGCTTGGTTGTTGAGTCGCTTGGACAACTTGTCGGCCGTTTCGGCTTGGTTGTTGTCCACTTTGGTGAGTCGCTGAATCTCCGCTTGTTGGGCTTGATTGTCGGTGGTGAGTCGCTGGATTTGGGCTTGTTGGGCTTGATTGTTGGCGGTGAGTCGCTGGATTTGGGCTTGTTGTGTTTGGGTTTTCTTTTCAAGTTGTGCAATCCGGTGGGTGATACTCAGGATGCATTCAAAGGTGCCGAAATCTTTCAGATTACAGGGATCATCGGCCGCCATCGGTTTGAGTTTGGCGAGCTGCGCTTGGATTCTTTCCAGTTTGCTGAGTTGCGCTTGATTTTCCGTTTCAAGTCGCCCAATCTGTTGTTTGATATTGGCCCGTTGCGCGAGGTTTTGCTTTTTGAGTGCTCCAATTTGTTGGCCGAGATATGCAATACAATCCTGGTAGGTACCCGTTTTGGGATGACAGGAATCATTGGCAGCCACCATTGGGGGCGCTAGTAGTATTAATAATAGGGTGAGTTTTTTCATCATGTCCTCTACAAGGATTAGTTATAATAACGGATTATCTCGTGGCAGTGTTTGGTAACAGCAACTACAGCAACTACAGGGATTAGTTATAATAACGGATTATCTCGTGCCGGTGTTTGGGTTTGACTCCTTTGAATCCGAACTAAATCATAACTTTTTTCAACACTGAGACACGGAGTTACACAGAGTTTCACAGAGATTTCCAACCTGAAATAATATAGGTTAATAACCTGAGCCAGCGTCTCATTGTAACATTATGATTTTTTGAGTTATCCGTTTATTTCGAGTATCCGTTGTACTATAATCAAGTGCGGTTTGGGATTTGTTAGTTGCCCCGGTAAGCGCGACAGGGGGCCATAACTTAATTTGAAAGCATCCAAAATCGTTTATGGCCATCAAATTCGATACTCTAAAAACGTCGACTTCGGCGACTGCCAAACTCAAGTTTGGACTCCAGTTGCCAAACTCCGGACGTTTGTTATGACTTAGTAGGCCTCGCCAGATAAATCCTAACCACGGCCTTTTTATCCTTAATAACCAGCAACTACAAGGATTCGTTATAATAAAGGATTAGATCGTGCTGGTGTTTGGTAAAAGCAACTACAGCAACTACAGGGATTAGTTATAATAACGGATTAGATCGTGGCGGTGTTTGGGTTTGAGTCGTTTGAATCAGAACTAATCTAAAAAAAGGTGGGCATTATATATTATTTAAGGCTGGATTCCAAACTCTAAGTATACCCAACGTGATCATAACTTTTTTCAACACTGAGATACGGAGTTACACTGAGTTTCACAGAGATTTCCCTTGGCTAAGTGGCTCTGTGTCACTCTGTGGTTCTCTGTGAACTTGAAAAATTGAAAAGTTCCAAAATATTTTATGGCCCTCAACGCCTCCAAATAACCTTAAATAATATAGGTTAATAACCTGAGCCAGCGTCTCATTGTAACATTATGATTTTTTGAGTTATCCGTTTATTTCGAGTATCCGTTGTACTATAATCAAGTGCGGTTTGGGATTTGTTAGTTGCCCCGGTAAGCGCGATAGGGGGCCATAACTTAATTTGAAAGCCTCCAAAGTATTTTATGGCCCTCAAATTCGATACTCTAAAAACGTCGACTTCTGCGGCGACTGCCAAACTCAAGTTTGGACTCCGGAGGACTGACGATTTGGACTCCGGAGGACTGATAAGCGAGAATGAATCAATGAACCAATCCGTTATTATATACAATCCTTGTAGTTATTGTTGTGTAGATTCCAACAAACAAACCGCCACATTTTTCACTTCATAAATTCTCAGGTTAGGCTTCCACAAACTCGCATCACCAATAAGAGTGACTTTGTCATTGCCGATTTCCACTTTAGACATATGCACTTCTAAATACATCTCTGTCTGATCATTTGGTTGCGGAATCTGTCCGCGATATTTCCAAACGATTTCGTGGTTGAGGAGTTGTCCAAAACGAGGCGATTTCAAGTGTTTGCCCAAATCAAGCTGGAGGGCATAAACTTGCATCGCTTGCAAAATGGCTTCAACGCCTAACGAGCCAGGCATCACCGGATCTTGATGAAAGTGGCATTTAAAATACCAGTCAGTAGGCTTGACTTGTTTTTTTGCATAGATATAGCCTTGCTGATAACGCCCACCGCCTTCAATCAGTTTCACTTCATTGAGCAAGTCTAACTGATGTTGGCTGGCACGATAATGAGGCTGCTCCGCGTTGAGGTGATAAAATTGGGCGCGGTTTTTTTGGAGCCTCAAATCAATGGTTGTTATCGGCAATCCGGTGCTATTTTCCGTTTCAATCCAAGGGCGGACATCTTTGCCTCTATCTAACCCTACTTGATTAGCCAACGCGTTTGAACTAAAAAAGCCAAAGCTGGCATCGCCTTGATAAAACGGTTCGCCATCATAAACCATTTCAAAATCAAAACGTTGAATGATCATGCCCTGAATGTTAGATTGCGAAAGCAATCGCGCTGTGTTTGTCACCGTCTTGCCGCGAATGTCCACGTTTTTGAGAATGCGCCCTTGTCCATCCAAATTGCGAAAGTATAAACTCTCATTAGGATAAAGCAAAGTGGTGCCTAAATAAGCAGACAGAAAACCACAAGGTTGCAGGGCAATTTCCATCAAAACGGAGTAAGGGATTGTATCTGAGGAATTATGACGGTAATACCAAGTGTCTACTGGCGCGTCATATTCCGTTATAATCGTTGATTTTGGAGTGAATTTATGTCGTTCACCTTTAACTTCTAATACGCGATGCACGAAATTCAGGTGCGTATTGGGCATCCGTGACGCAGTGACTTCCCCAGTGTCATAAATATCAAATTCTGCTCCAAAACACTTGGACACCGAACCGAGGCAAAATTCTTGGATTTGCTCTTCATTCAATAATGCCGATTGGCGGGGTAATTTGACTAAACGAGCCAGCGGTTCGTTGCTATCTCCAACGGGAAGAGTCTTATTTTTTTCCGAGAGTTGCACCCCCACATCTTTAAAATGCACCACGATTTTGCCATTCAAGATGATTTCTACGTCACCTTTGGCATAAGGTTTTGGCGTTAAACCCAGTTCAGTGATTTCCAGCCGATAAATCAAGGTGGCAGAAATCGGTGTCACTTGTCCCCGGCAACGGACGACTTGTCGCAAGTTTGGAATCGGTTGAAAACGCGCATCGGTGGTGCAAGTCTGAAAACCCAAATACAACAGATAAAATTGTAACAGTTGCCCGCAACCTTCAGCCATTAATGAACCCGCCATCACTTGATCATCTTTGAAGTGGCAAGGAAAATACCAATGCTCTGGTTCAAGCACTTTTTCACCGATGATCAAACCCAAGCCATACGCGCCACCATTGAAATCAACTGAAGTTACCTGATCAATCATCAAAATTTCTTTTGGGGGAACTCGCAAAGAAGGATTTAATCCGGCTTGCCAATAATGCTCACCAAAACAAGCGGCAATGTTACCCTCAGTCAGATGTATCATATCTTTTTGGTCAAAATAGGATTTTTGGCAGATCAGCAAGGGTTCAAACTGTTGTTTTTGGATTTTATCGCGTTCTAGCAATTCTTTTTTGGAATAGACAACACCCTTACCTTTATCCAGTTCATCATCAGTAAAAAAACCAGCACAACCACCGTCCATCGTCAGCACCATTTTATCGCCAACAAAACAGTCGTAACTGAAGAAAAACAGCAAATTATTGCCGTGTCTGACAAAGGAATTGATGGAAATGTCGTAACGCAGGGTATCTCCTTCTGTGGGTATATCCTCCAAAAAAGTCATCGTGCAATCAAGTAGGCGATAGACAAGAATACCTTTATTCTCAAAATCTATGCCTAAATAACTGATTAATAACAAATCGCACTGCCCCGATTCGACGGAAACCGCCCAAGGAATTTGACCATCCACCGAATACCACATATTGTGGGGAATATCATATTCGGTGGTAAGCGTGCAAGGTTTAAAACTACCCTTTTCAGCATTGAGTTTGGTGACGCGACTGACTAACAGATAAGGCGGTAGGGGCAATTGCACCCGCCGAGAGTATGAGTCGATAATGGCATATTCTGGGCCGAAAACGTTGGCAATTTTGCCTTCGGCAAATTCCAGCAAATCGGCCTCATCCCAAATCACGTCATCGCGTGGCGTCAACGCTTTGGCTGGGGAACTTGGCATTGTTCCCGCTATTTGCAACTGAATTATCTTTAACATTGGACTATGAGATATCATTTTATTTTCAAAGCTTTTCCGATTTTCATCAGTCAAGATTGTGGTATGAATAGGTTTTCCACCTAATGTGATTTTTTTAATCAGTGATTTACGTTTTTTGGAATGTTTGGAATCCTTTTCCAGCGTTGGATAAAGCGGTGATAAATCCACCGAAACGCGATGGCTCACCAGTTTTGCCAACAGTCTAACAATACCGGTATGATCATCAACACCTTTGCTGTTGATAGACATGGCAACATGCTGTTTGCCTTTCAATGTTTCAGCAATCCATTGAGCGCAATTGTTTCCCGCTCCAAGTTCAATGAATATTCTCGCCCCATCTTTGTAAACACGATTAATGATGGCTGGAAAATCAACTGTCTGACAGCTCAGTTTGGCCGAGTTATGGGCAATATAATGGCTGTCGAGAAGCAACGGCGCACAATCAACGGCTGAATAAAACGTAATATCTGGTACTTTATGCACTTTCTGGAGATGTATTTGAACCAGTGCCTCATATTCAGATTGTGCGACTTCACAGTGTGAAGCGTTGTCAAACGGGATGATAAAATGCTTGCACTTAAGCGTTTTAATCACTCTCAAACAAGCTTTTGGATCACCGGCGATAGTGACTTCTTCAGGTGTGCTAATAAACGTCAAATAGACACATTTTTCATGTTTGAGAATATCTTTGACGGCAGTCGCCGAGGCTTTGAGTACATAAGAACGCCAAACGTCTTTTGTGGGCCGATTAAGGGGCAGTCCACAAAATTGACGTGCCGCTAAACAGGGGCCGGTTAATTGCGTTTGATAAAGAGGTGATGAGGCCAAGCCTTCACTTAACATTTTATTATCACGCCAAACACCCAGCGCATACATAATACCGCTCAATTCTCCTTGGCTATATCCAAAGGCGGCTTGGGGTTGAATTTGGAAATACTGTCTGAGAATAGCAGTGTGTAGCACGTCAAAACTGATGCCTATTTGGCACATAGCTACGCCACTACTGTGCAATTGTGCTTCAATCTCTTGTTGTGACGGGCGTTTTTCCAAGCTCCGAGGATAGAGCAATTTCTCATGCAGTAGCGTATTGATCAGATTGCCCAGTGGCGATGTGTCATAAAGTTTCGGATACAATCTGAATAGTTCCCGTCCCAAACCAATATAAGTCGTGCCCATCGCCGGATAAACAAACGCCACTTTCTCCAAAGGCTTTGCGGTAAAATAGCTGCCTAACGGCGTTTTCCATTCTTCTCCGGTTTCAAAGGCTTTTTTGATGCCTTGCATCGCAAAACCAATTTGTTGGCGCAATTCGTTTTTATTGTGCCCAACAATAGATAAGGCATAAGTTGCTTGGGGGCAAGTCTGAAAAGCAATAAAGCTTTGGCTCGCAATTATGCCAAGGCTATCATCATTTTCAATGCGATTCTGTAATTCGTTAAGTTGTTTGAGCAACGCCGATTGATGATCAGCCGCGAGAGGAAATAGATAGAATGGCGTTTGTTGTAGGTACTGACAAAGCTCGGCTTCGCTCCGCTTTGAATTCCTGTCTTCGGACAAAATTAAATGTGCATCAGTGTCGTCTAGCCCAATACTGTTGATCGCGGCAACTCTTTTAGACACACCCTCTTCTAAAAACCAGGTTTTTGATTTTGTGGCGACATAAAAGGGACTGCCTTGCCATTGTTCTGGCTTTTTCGGACTTTCCCATTGAGGAACCGCGGGAATATAGCGATGATAGAGGCACAATGCCGTTTTAATTAAACTCGCCATCCCCGAAGCGGCATAAGTATGACCAATATTCGCCTTCACACTGCCTATTGCCGTTATCAGTGGATCATTTTCCGTTGCCAATTGATAGGCTTTGGTTAAGCCTTTGATTTCGGCCTCGTCTTCTTGTGCGACTCCGCTACCAAAAACTTCCAGATAGCCAATCTCAGTGGGTTTGAGTCCTGCTATCTCAAAAGCTTGCTGGCAAGATTGATTAACTGATTGAGCAGTGGGTGTTTTTGGTAAGTGCCCCAAAGAATCGTTGTTAGCATTATTTGGCATTAAGCTAATGGCATCAATTATGGCATAAATACGATCTTGCGCCGCTTGTGCAGTGTCAACGCGTTTTAAAACCACCGCGCCCGCACCTTCACCCACCATCCAACCATTGGCTTTTTCATCATAGCTGAGAGTATTGACACCGCTGTTGATAGGCGCTAACTGATGGCGTAATAGCACATGCTCAAATCCACCCGCTAGATCAACGGCTCCCACCACAACCGCGTCAACTTCGCCTGCTGCAAGAAACTGTTGGGCAACTTCCAACGCGCTAAACACGGAATTTTCTTCAGCCGAAATGGTAAAAGCAGGGCCACTAAAATTCCATTGTGTCGCAACACGGGTAGCCATGATGTTACCGATGAAGCTTGTATATTGATTGAGTTGCGCCGGTGGAAAAAGACTATTTTTGGCAATCGCTTCTAATTCTTCAGTTTTGTCAGGAGACAAAACAATATTGGCTTGTGCCAAACTTTCTTTGATTTGCCAAGACAAATCACATCGTCCTAAAAACTGGTGTAAAGCTAATTCTGTTCCCATCGCCACGATAACGGCAACGTTCCCGCCTTCAACTAATCCCGCATCTTTGATCGCGTTGTCAGCCACTTTGAGCATCAACAGTTGTTGAGGAATGAGTTGATCTTCCTCACGGGGTGGGATTTTAAAATGCAGAAAGTCCATTTCAAAATCTTGGATATAGGCCCCCAACGGCGCTTCGCCCTTTTCAAACCCGTAGTGTTTGAGCAATTCGTTTTGCGCGTCAATGCCTTGCCATCTTTGCGAAGGAACGGGAATAAAATGTTGAGTGCCGTCATAAATGCTACGATCAAAAGCATCTAATCCGTGACAGCCTCCAAAAAAAGCATCCATGCCCACGATAGCCAATTTAATGGTGAATGGTGAATTGGACTTGGACTTTTGAAGGGCTAAATCTTCTAAAATAATATGGGCATTGGTGCCACCAAAACCAAAGGCACTGACGGCTGCGCGTTTGGTGTGGATTTGTTGAGGAAGCCAAGGCGTAGTCGTTCTGACCATTTGTTCAGCGGAAAACACGCCCTTATTTGAACTCAGTGGCTCAGTCAGATTAATCGTGGCTGGAATAATCCCTTTATTCATGCTTAAAATGACTTTAATCAGACTTGCCATGCCGGCTGCGGTGAGCAAGTGACCCAAATTGGATTTGACTGAGCCAAGCAAGGGTGTGGCTTGATGCTTGCCAAAAAAAACCTCCATTGAGTTGAGTTCGGTAATATCGCCAACCGGTGTGCCAGTCGCATGACACTCAATATAATCAATGCTGTTTGGATTAATACCCGCATCGGTGTAGGCTCGTTCCAAGGCGAGAATTTGCCCTTTTTGATTGGGATTGAGGACAAATTTCCCTTTACCATCATTTGATAAGCCCATTCCGCTGATACTGGCATAAATATTATCGCCATCTTGGATCGCGTCACTATAGCGTTTTAAAACCAACATGCCGGCACCTTCCCCGGCAACGAGTCCACTTGATGACTTATTTAAGGGGCAAGCAATGTTGTTTTCGGGATAGGCTTGGAAAATGGAAAACCCCATATTGATAAATAAAGGATCTGCACCGCTGACGGCACCGGCTAACATCAAGTCGGCTTTGCCTGATAATAAATATTGACAAGCCAGTTTGACCGCGTAAAGCGAAGACGCACAGGCGGCATCTAAGGAAAAACGAGGCCCCGATAAAGATAAGCTCTGAGCAATGATGGCGGCTGGATATCCTGATATCATCGCATTTAGGGGTGAAACGTCATTTTCTACGCTTTTCAAGCTGAAAGTGTCGTGCTGTAATAGTGTCTGAATGGCTGATTCCAGTGTTTTCTGATAAATGGGCGCAAATAAATGCTGAGAGCGCCGGGTGGGAAAAGAGAGATTCCCTAAAATCACACCACATTGAGCCAGTGCAGCGGTATTCCCTAAATAACCACTGTCCAGTAAAGCTTGTTTTGAGACATAGAGTGACCATTGATAAATTTTGTCTAATTTTGTCAGCAATTCCGAGGAAATTTGATAGCCGCTGGCCTCAAACTGAAAATCTCGAATATAGCCACCCTTTAGACAATAGTATTTATCGGTTTTGCCCTTGATGGGATCATAAAAAAATTCGGCATCTACGCCCATTTGCTCGGCGGTTGCCTTTGAAGTCAACTCTTTTTGGTCAATCAGGTTTTGCCAATATTGTTCCGAGGTTTCTGCCCCGGGAAGTAGGCAAGAAAGACCGATGATTGCTATTTTTTCCATGTTATTTTTTTTATGCTGTATCAACCCCATAAAAGTTTGGTGTATGTGTTTTGTGGTAAGAATTAGGCACACTAGACTTAGTACAACTAATTACGCGGATAAACGAATTAGGCCCGCTAGACTTAGTACAACTAATTACGCGGATAAACGAATTAGGCCCGCTAGACTTAAGGCAACTAATTACGCGGATAAACGAATTAGGCACACTATACTTAGTACAACGAATTACGCGGATAAACGAATTAGGCCTACTGGACTTAGTACAACTAATTACGCGGATAAACGAATTAGGCCCGCTAGACTTAGTACAACTAATTACGCGGATAAACGAATTAGGCACAACAACGAATTACGCGGATAAACGAATTAGGCCCGCTAGACTTAGTACAAGGAATTACGCGGATAAACGAATTAGGCCTACTAAACTTAAGGCAACTCCCAAATAATATACTAGGCTGTAGGGGCAATCCCACGTGCAAAGCCCCTGTAAGCGCGATAGAGGGCCATAACTTAATTTGAACGCATCCAAATTTCATGGCCCTCAAAATAGATAGTCTAAATGCTATTGTACCCTAAAGGGCACTACCAGACAGTTAGTAGGCTTTAGCCTACTTTAGCTTTTAGACAACGGCTTTAGCCGTTGGCATTGGGGTGGTATGGAAACCGTTTGTCTGAAGAGCTATTATACCCTAAAGGGCACTACCAGACAGTTAGTAGGCTTTAGCCTACTTTAGCTTTTAGCCAACGGCTTTAGCCGTTGGCTGATGTGGTCTTTCTACTTTCGCTTTCTTGCCCCTGTAAGCGCGATAGAGGGCCATAACTTAATTTGAACGCATCCAAAGTGTTTCATGGCCCTCAAAATAGATAGTCTAAATAACCCTAAAAATATAGGTTAATAAGTACCTGCGTCGGGTGTTGAGTGAGAGCTTTTTTTGCCAAACGTTAGTTTGGACGGAGGCTGCCAAACTCAAGTTTGGACTCCAGTTGCCAAACTAAAGTTTGGACTCCTGAATACCCCGGAGCAGGGCGCGAATTTCAGAATTGGGAGCAGATACTTCTTCTAGTACTTTGTACAGCACCGCCTGTACCTCAGAAACGCTTGTCTGTTTCATCCACAGACGCACTGCTTGCTCAAAATTATGATCGGGTGCGTGAGGAAATGAGTTTGTTGTTTCAGCCAATTGGTTCAAACGATCCAAAATCAAGGTTTTTCGTTCTGCATTGGGCCGTTTTTTTAGAGCTTCTGGATAAATCGCCGCGCCTAAGTGATAATTTTGGCGGGTATAGCCAACCGGAAACTCTAAGCGCGTTTCTAACGGTTCAATCGGTAGCCCACCCACAAAGCCTACCGGTACGATGGGAATATCGAGTTCTATTGCCAAATCAATAAAAACAGCACTCAAACGTTTTACGGGTTGCCGACAACTGAGGGCGCGAGTGCCTTCGACATGGATCAGCAGGGAACGCCCTTGTTCTATCATAACTTCCTTGATGTTGCCAAGCAGTTTGAGCATAGAGAGTTGATCGTCACGATCAAAGTAGAACATCAATTCAGGGTTTTTGAGCGTGGGATAGGAATAAAGATGAGCCAACAATTGACTAATCCAACTATCCCGATGTTCTGCTTTCGCTACTACGTTAATAGGACATCCGGCGAGTGCAGACAGACTAAACCCAAAAAGTATAGATTCAACGCCAACCTGATGATTAGCTAAGTAAAGCACCGATTTACCTTTGAGAGAATCAAAATCAGCAGAATCCTCATACACGACGCTACCGACAAAACGCCGAAACAAGGCCGTAAACAACACTTCTCCGGGCCATTCTCCAACATCCAAGAACTTACGCCAATACGGGAGAAACCTCGCCGGATCATGTACCGAAGATGGAACAAATAAATGATTCAATTGTTTGCTAATAGTGACTTCTGCATCGAATACTCGTGAATACACTTGTCCTTGGCTATCGTATGAAGTGATATTAGCGACTAACTTGGTGTCAGTGCTAGATTGTACTTCCATAGAAACGTAGAACGCCTCGCCTTCAGGAATGGCTTGGAAATGTTCACCTCTCAGGCACCGTAAAGGCAAACTACCCGCCTGATAAAAATGCCGCACCCAAATCAACATACATTGAAATTGGGCATCTGCGGCGATAGGATCAAGGGTGAGTCGTGGAAACTGTCCTCGTTGTTTCTCATCGAACGGTTGGAAAACACATTCAATTGTCAGTTTTTTGGGACTGATATTTAAAATCCGTTTGATCCCTTGAAAACGGGGGCCATGAAACAGAGTGCCATCCTGATAAGGGGACAAGTTAGCAAGCTCTTCAGCCACGGTTGGGTCAAACGTTTCATAAGTTGGTGCTGGGGGAAGTTCCGGTTGAAGCTTGATTTGAACACTGTAATGATAAAGGGGTTTTCCAGTTGTCGTTTCACTCCAGATAGTTGCAGCCAACTCAATTTCAGCCATTTCAGCCAGCTTGGATTTGTTGATTTCCTTCAAGTCTAGGATATACTCGTTTGCTAGGGTTTCATCAAAAACAATTCCCTTGAATACTTTGAGGTTTTCACAACTAAAAAATCTAAAAAAACCCCCAAGCAAGTGCTCGCAGACATTGGTTATCCATGCCGTCGCACAAGTCACTGGTAATACCGGATGTCCACCAATGACGTGATCGTGTAAAAATGGATTCGCGTCTAAAGTCAACTTTCGGCGGATACGGTAAGTTTGTAATTCTGGCTCTAACTCTGCTGAAGGTGTTACCAGCGGACTGCCCACTAACACTTGCACCGCTTCCTGTTCGCCTGTCCTCAAGTCATCAACCACCATCTGAGTACCGACTTCAATCGGAATCACTTCAATATTGCGCTGGGCAAACAGTTGCTTTAATTCCGGTGTCACCATGCCGCCATCCCAAGGGCCCCAATTGAAGGTAACGACATGACAGGCGGGATGTTGGCGTTTGAAGTGATGGGCGAATTTATTGAGAATTTCATTTGCTATCGCGTAATCCGATTGACCAATATTCCCATAAAACCCGGCCGCCGAGGAAAACAGCACTAAATGTGCCAGTTGATTTTCGTTGACACAATGGAGCATGGATTGCAGTCCATTGATTTTAGTAGAATAGACGCTTTCAAAGTCCTGTTCCGTTTTCTTTTCAATCAATTTATCCGCCAAAACGCCGGCACCGTGAATGATGCCGGTGATGGAGCCAAGACGTTCCACTGTTGCCGTCAGTTTTTCTTGTAAAGCCACCGCATCCGTAATATCGACGCTGAGATATTCGGCTTGTCCACCCGCTTGTACAATGGCTTGCAACGTTTCGTCAATTTCGCGTTGCGCTAAAATTGCTTTTAGCAACTTTTGGACTTTAACAGGTGTTGGTTTTTCACCTTGCGCTTGGAGGTTTTTTATAAGCCGTTGTTTTAATTCAGTTTCATCCACACAACCTACTGCATAAGCAGGTTCAGCGGTGCGTTTTGTGCGCCCCAACAAAATAAATTGGCATTGAAATGCCTTTGCCAATCTGATAACACATTGTGCCGTAATCCCACGCCCTCCGCCACTGACGAGAAAGACTGATTCAGCATTCAACCGATTGCCCTTTTCCCTTGGAGCGAGCGCCTTTTTCCTTTCATCACCAACGAGTGTTGTCCGTTCTTGTTGAGAATTATATCCCACTTCAGTAATCAACAAATTAGGATCGTAAAGTTCAGCAATAATCAATTGGGCTGCTGTGTCTAAGTCCGGACTTAAATCGATAGCACGACAAAACACACGCTGCCATTCCAAGTTCAGCGTTTTAGTCAAACCAAGCAGCCCACCACTGATAACACCTTGATTCCGTTGAAAGACTGTGTGTTGTCCTAAGCCCAATTCACCATCAAGACGAGTCACGGTAACAAAAAAACTGCGCCCGTGATGTGCGGCTTCATTGAGCGATCTTTTGAGATGTTTTGCGATCACAAAAACTGACTTGAGGAGGTTTTTTTCCGATTCGCGCCCAAGTATATTATCCTTAACGTCTTGACTTAACGGATTCAAATGGATAAACGCCCCAATTGGCCCATAATTATCGGCAATTGCCGCTAACTGTTGCTTCAAATGCGCCTCACTTAAATCCGTCAACACCACCCGATTCACACGGGTTGGCAATGCTTGCCGCTCCTCGGCAACATCAGGGAAACTGAGCATAACGACAAGAAAGCCGCGCTCAGTAAGCCCTTTGGCTAACGCAATCGTTGTAGGAGTCCCATCATCGGTAAGTAAACAGATATGATCAGAAGCCCAACTCAAGTCCAAACAATCAGGTGCTGGCAGCGGTTTAAGTTTAACTTGATGCTGTTGAATATTGTGAACTAATGGTTGTTCATCATCATCTAGCCGGGGTGCTTTTTTTTTTTCAGCCCCGCCCATGTATTCAACGATTTCAGCTAAAGTACGCAACTCTGCCAATTCCTCTGGATTTACCGGCGGTAAATCAGGAAATTGCTCCTGCATCGCGCCGAGAATTTCTACCCGTTTAATGGAGTCAATGCCTAAATCGGCTTCCATGTCCATTTCAACTTCTAACATGTCCGCCGGATAACCGGTTTTGTCACTGACAATGTTTAACATGGATTGAGTCAAGGGTGCCAAGTCGATAGCTGGCGTTGCAACGGATTCGCTCTTTGTTTCTTCTACGACGGTTGTCTCATCTTGCAAAAGCGATGAGTCATTGCTTGAGACTGGCTCAGGCACACTGACAGGTACCGACACCGGTTCAGGTTCGGCTACGGGCGTAGCCCGATTCGATGCCACGGGAATCGAAGTCGTTGGAGGCGTAGGAGAAACGGCCGGCGGTGCTGACTCCTTAACCGTTGGCGTAGGAGAAACGGCCGGCGGTGCTGACTCCTTAACCGTTGGCACTGGGGAAACCCCCGGCAAAGCCGATTCCACCTGTGCATTTTCCGCCGTCGCCTTGGGTAACATTGGCATCGGTGCTTGCGCCGTTGCATCACCGGTAGCCAATTGAGAATGCGGCATCAATTGCAAAACCGTTTGCGAATATTCCACTTGGTTCTTCAGGTATTGTTCATGAACACGCTGCATTTGCGCTTGATGCTCGTGAAAATACGTCATACTGCGCTCAAAACTTTCTAACATGGCATGCGTACAATTGCCACTGGTTAATAGCGCATACTGTTGCTGCATCAATTGAAAAAACTGTTGAGAATATTCCCCCATATTTTTAAGATATTGTTGATGAACAATATGCCCGCTTTCCTCTTGAAGAGAATTTAACGGAGTTTGGCTCTGCTCTAACACACGCTGGCGATTTTCAACTGGTTGCGTCATAGTTTGATTTTCGTTAGTGATGTTGACTTGATGTCCGTCATCCCGGCTAATGTTTCCTTCCAAAGCTTCCGCTTTGGACAGATGATGTCCGTCATCCCGGCTAATGTTTCCTTTCAAAGCTTCCGCTTTGGACACTTGATGTCCGTTTTGCAAAGTGTTCTCAAAAGCGGCCCTCGTTTTGTCGCTGACATAGTTGGCACCGTTTAAACGCACTGTCAATCTCTTTCCTTTGAGTTCCCCACTGTGAAAAATGGGCGATTTCAGCGAGTATGGATCAAGGTGGTGTAAGGGCAAACCGGCGACACGTAATTGGATAACAGCATCGCGCAATTGATAATCACTGTCTTTTTTTCTACTCGCATTCAACGCCACCGCAAAATGGGGTTTGTCTTCTAAGAGGTTGGAAACCAGGGCCGTTAAAATATTGCGCGGCCCAAATTCGATGAATAAATAACCACCTGCCGCAGACAGATTTTCAATATTGCGCTTAAAACCGACCGGCTTGAGCATATGTGATGCCAGCATTTTCCGAATCTCGGCCGGATTATCCGGGTAAGGCGTTCCCGTGATATTAGAATAAACCGGTATTTTGGGACGATTGAAGGTGACAGTATTTAACGCTTGTGCAAAGGGTTTGTGGGCGTGTTCGACAAGCGGCGTGTGGAAGGCCGCTGATACCGGCAACAATACCGTCGAAAATTGTTGTTTTTCAAAGACTTGTTGTATTGTTTCTATGTCCGGTGTGGGGCCACCCAAAACGACCTGAATATTGGAATTCCAATTAGCAACGCTGATATTCGGAAATTTTTCAACGATGTCTTGGACATCATTGATATCGCCGGTGACTGCCAACATTGCCCCGGCATCGGAATTGGGATCACCCGGCGATGCCATTGCTTGGCCTCTCGCTTGGGCTAGGAAAAAGTAATCTTCATCACTGAATACATCGGCGGCCCACAACGCCGTCAATTCTCCAAAACTATGCCCGGCGACAAAATCCGGCTTAAACCCGGCTTGTTGCAGTATTTTGTAAAGTCCAATACTGAAAGCGCCAATGGCCGGTTGGGCATTTTCGGTTTGTTGCAAGGCCGCGACTTGGGCCTTCTTTTGAGCCACATCAAAGACAGGGCAAGGAAAAACGATGTTTGAAATGGGCGGCAATCCTTCTTTGAGCAACAGGGTGTCCATTTCTGCGTAGGCTTGACGAAGCGGGGGAAAGTTGAGGGCGAGTTGCCGCCCCATTTCTAAATACTGTGAACCTTGCCCGGCAAACAGGGCTACCACTTTTCTTTGAGTATCAAAACCCCTTTTGCGGTAGTGAATGCCTTTAGGATGCTCAAAAGAATTTGCTGTTGGTTGTTTTTTCAATAAGTCAATGGTAATTTGTAATAAGTCACACGCTTCGCCAAGCGATTTTGCAACAAATCCCAGTCTTGCTGATGCTAGGGGAACCTTTGAAGCTTGATGAGAATCAATAAGTTCTGCGTAATGCCGTTCCCCGGCATCGGATTGTAACCGCACCCGCAGGTTTTCACACTGTGCCAATAATTGCGTTGGTGTTTGAGCAAAAAGTAGAATTGAAGCGGATATCTTGTGTAAACGATAAGCACCGGTTTGTTTGCTCTGATATTCTTCCAACACGACATGGTAGTTAGTGCCCCCAAAACCAAAAGCACTCACCCCCGCCCGTCTGGGTACCTTACCTTCAGCACGAAGCCAAGGGCGGGTTTCGGTATTCAAATAAAACGGTGACTGTTCAATTTCCAATTGAGGATCGGGTTGGGTAATATTAATAGTAGGCGGTAATATCTTGTGATGCAGTGCCAACGCCGTTTTAATCAAACTCGCCGCCCCGGCAGTCGCTTTGGTATGCCCAATCTGTGATTTGACGCTACCCAGCGCAATAGATTGTTTTTTAAGGTTATTTTCGCTAAAAGTGGCCTTTAACGCGGCAAACTCCGTTGGATCACCCGCCACGGTGCCGGTGCCATGCGCTTCAATCATGCCAACAGTCGATGTGGCAAACCCGGCACTTTCGTAGGCGCGACGCAAAGCGAGGGATTGTCCACTTGCACGAGGCGCATAAATACTTTTATATTTGCCATCACTGGAGGTGCCAATGCCTTTGATGACGGCATAAATGCGATCCCCATCTCGTTTGGCATCTTCAAGACGTTTTAGCACTAACATCCCGATGCCTTCACCGATCATCATTCCATCAGAATCTACATCAAAGGGTTTCATATTCTGTTGTTTTGAAAAAGCCGGCGTTTTGCTAAAGCTCATATACATAAAGATCGAATTATCAGTATCGACACCGCCGGTGATCATCATGTCGCTACGGTATTCGGTTAGCTCGCTAAGCGTCATTCTGAGAGCCGCTAATGAACCGGCACAGGCGGCATCCACTACACAGTTAATCCCGCCCAAATCCAAACGGTTAGCAATCCGCCCGGCAATCACGTTGCCTAACATGCCCGGAAAGGAATTTTCTTCCCACGGAATATAAGCGAGTTTCATTTTTTCGATGATTTTTTGGCTATCCTCATCACTGATACCACTGCTTTTTAAAACACGCTTCCAAACCGGATACTGCAAACGGCTCGCTAACGGTGTAATCAGTTTTTGCCCTCCACCAACACCTAGAATAACGCCGGTTTTTTGCCGATACGGATTTTCAGTGCCATAACCGGCATCCGCCATTGCTTGCTTGGCAACGATTAGCGATAGTAGTTGAGAAACATCAGTAACTTCCAGAATATTTGGGGGCAATCCAAATTCCATCGGATTAAAATCAATATCCGGGATAAAACCGCCGCGCTTGCAATAAGTTTTGTCGGGGGTACTCGGATCGGGATCGTAGTAGTCATCAATGTGCCAACGCGAGGGGGGCACATCGGTGATACAGTTAACTTTATTAATGATATTTTCCCAGTATTCGCGTAAATTTTTAGCTTGCGGGAAAATGCCTGCCATGCCGATGATTGCTACTGGGGTTTGTTGTAGTGTGGATTTCATGTTGTGTGCGACGTTATTGTTTATACAGAACGTTTATCAGTGAGAAGTTTAAGTGATCAGTGTGAATCCGTCCAAACTTTAGTTTGGCAATACCCTTAAATCCGTCCAAACGTCAGGAAGGTAGTCGTCCAAACTTGAGTTTGGCAGGAGTCGTTTGACAGTCGTCCAAACTTGAGTTTGGCAGTCGTCAGTCGTCCAAACTTGAGTTTGGCAGTCGTCGTTTGGCAGGAGTCCAAACTTTAGTTTGGCAATACCCTTGAATCAAAATGAAAAATGAAAAATGAAAAGTGCTAAGGTGTTTTTCCAAAGCGGTTTTTTGAGTGCCAGGTTAGCGAATTGATTAACGACTGCCAAACTAAAGTTTGGACTCTTGACTCCTGCCAAACTAAAGTTTGGACGACTGCCAAAACGACGCTTGCCAAACTAAAGCTCAGCGAAGCTAATTGTTAAGTGTTAATAGTTAATCGCTAATTGTTAATGGTTAATGGTTAATGGTTAATTGTTAATGGTTAATTGTTAACCTAAAATCTATTGTGATTTAAATATCACCTTGACAGACTACTAGGGTGAGGGTGAAAACTCAAAGTCCAATCATAACTCATGAAAAATTAAAAATTAAAAATTAAAAATGCCAATCTATTACATAAGTCTCTAATTTTACAGTTAATTTTATGAGAGGTTGGCCCTTCGTCAATAAAATTGTGATCTGAAACTGAATTGTCACAAATCAGAGTGCGAGTGGTGACAGCGGTTGCGAAAGTGGGAATGGAACGCTAATCTTACAGTTATTAACTTTTTGGATTATGAACGGAGGCGGTGCTTTGCTTGCGCCGTAATAATGAGAATGAAACGTACCTTTACCTTATTACCTTTAGTTTTTAGTGTGGGAATAGCCCATGCGGGTGTCTATGATAGCGGAGATTTGGATCAAGCCTACTTTTATTTAAACCAATTGAGAGTAAGAGCCGGCATGACCGAATTTTCACCAAACCTGCAACTTGAACAATCGGCCTTTAATCATGCTAACTATTTGGCCGATAATTTGCTCACCGGTCATTATGAGTCGGAAGGAACACCCGGATTTACTGGGGTTGCTCCAAAAGATCGGACGGCTTTCGCCGGTTATCGCAGTTTAGCGGTATCGGAGAACGTTTCTTCTGGAAGCGCTGATAGTATCGACTCTATTGAAGGCCTGATGAGTGCAATTTATCACCGCTTTGGTTTTTTGGATTTGGCCAATAATGAAGTCGGTATTGGTATTGGCAAGGTTTCGCTGTCTGATCCGAGTGCTCATAGTGTTTATGTTTATAACATGGGCAACTCTGGGCTTAACGCGCTTTGTGAAGGCTCGGCCTTTTCAGGCTTTGGGCGTTATTATTACAACGTCTGTGAGCCCGATATTAATATCAATGCCACTGATTTTGAAAACGCGCAAGTGATGGTGCAAGGCAATAATCCAAACATTGTCTTGTGGCCTGCCGATGGCGGCAGCGATGTGCCTCCCGCTTTTTTTGAAGAATCGCCTGATCCGTTACCTGATTATTCGGTTTCGGGTTATCCGATTTCTATCCAATTTAATCCTCTGACTTTCACGGATGTCGAAGTGACAGAGTTTAAGCTTTATCGTGAGTCTGACAACAGTGAAGTACAGCCGACTCGGCTTTTGACTGAAAGCACTGATCCCAATGGGAAACTTTCTGCGCTTGAGTATGCGCTGTTTCCGTTGGAGCGTTTGGAGTGGGAGACGGCTTATCGGGTTCAAGCAACATACACGAGTCCTTCGGGTGCAGATACGCTGAGATGGGGCTTTAAAACCAGAGGCGTGGGTGTGCCTTTGTACACTGTTCAAGGGGGGGATGAAGTGATCTCGATATCACCGAATACGTCAGCGTTGGCAGTCTATGTCCCACCTACCGCCCGTTTTTCTAATATAAGTCAAGTCAATTACCGTTACAATTCAGGTATGACGGTGGATACCGAATTTGTAGATGGCAATACGCTGCGGATAAATTTAACGGGTAACGTCGGACAACGGGCCACTTTTAGTTTTTCAGGTGGACGAAGTTTTGTCGTTAAAATCAGTGCTGATGTGGCTGAGGCTTGTGAACCGGCAACCCTCACCCCAGAACTGAAGGCGCATCTCCCAATCCTGCATTATACGCCTTATCAAGGTGAGACAAGGGTGCTATGGATGGATTTGGCGTACCGGGGCAACTTATTTGAAGTGAGCAATTACGGCGTTAAGGATAATGTGGTTGGGGCTTGTGAGGCTTGTGAACCGGCAACGCTCTCTTCGGAACTGAAAATGCATATTCCAACCCTGCACTACACGCCTTCTGAGGCTGAGACTGCCGTATTCTGGGCGGATTTAGATTCAGAGTTAGTGGACTCGGACAAGCTCGTGTTTAGAGTCACCAATTACGGCTTTAAGTAATAATGCCGAATAAATCCGATTTCTTGAAGAAATCGGATTTCTCTGTTGGTAAAAATCATATTTCTCTTAATTTAACAATAAGTTAGGTTCTATAAAAAATAACTTTTCAAAAATATAACCCCCGTAAATTTTCTAATAAATAGAATTTTAAGTGAGTTAAATGAGTGTTTATTGTTAATAATTAATTAATAGCGTAATTTTTATAAAAATAGCGTTTTTTAGTCAAAAAAGCGACCCTCAGAGAGCCGCGTATTTTGGTAATAGCCTTAATAAAAGTGCGTATTTATATTATAAGAGGTCAGACGATTAAATCGTCATAACTGCCGTCATTTTTAAGAAAGCTTCAATTTGTTCTGTTAATATAAGACGTTATAGAATCATTATTTACAATTAGTTTTTTTGAAAAGGTTTCTCCCTAGTAAACGAGACAAGCCAAAAAGTTATCTAGTCATTGTCGTTAATATTGCCTCTATTTTTAAACAGTCTCTTATAATAAAGCGTTATTCATAATAATCAACGGAAAAGCTTGGTCTCATGGCATTTATTTTTTTAGCTTTACGTCCAAAAAAAACACCCAAAAAATGGCCCGTCCTCCGATTATGGAAATCGGCCGGCGCAAAATTTCACTTTCATGTCTATGTTCGGCGACAAAATAACGCACCCCTTTCAGAATTTTTCGATAGATTTTCAGGCAAATAATTTCAAAACCGCCATCTAAAAGCTCAAGTCCCCTAAAGGGGACTAAATAATTATCTGAATATCTATAGGCAAAAATTTTGCTTCGTCTCCTCTATCGAAGTGACTTCGTCGGCAAAAGTTTCCGCTGCCGAAACTTTTGCCGACGCTGGGTTTTATACTTGACACCGTTACAAACTTATCTCGCATAGCGAAGAACGATGTTATCTCGCATAGCGAAGAACGAAAGTTTCAGAGCGTCGCGAGATAATAATAGCTCTTGACACACTCCCTACCCCGTCCAATCGGGGAATGGACACGCCCCCAGCCCGTCCAATCGGGGAGTGCGACAAGTCCCCTTACGTCAGGGGATTTAGGCGTGTGTTGCGGTTCTCAAACTTATCTGCGGAAGCGGAAGTTACTTCGTTTCGTTATCTCGCATAGCGAAGAACGAGGTTATCTCGCATAGCGAAGAACGAAGTTTATCTCGCTTCGCTTGATACGAAAGTTTCAGAGCTTCGCTACGAGAAAAAACGCAAATTGTGTGCAGTATATTCCCTGACAGAGTACTAGTACTCTGTCAATGTTCTATTGACGGGTTTTAGTCGTCGGCCAGTTTTAACTTGGCACGGCCATTAACTGCCAAACTTTAGTTTGGACGACTGCCAAACGACGACTGCCAAACTAAAGTTTGGACGACTGCCAAACTAAAGTTTGGACGGATTTAAGAGGTATTTTACCCGTCAAAACAATATTGACAGAGTACTGGAACCTTGTTACCAATTACCAATTACCCATTACCCAAAAAAAGGAAACCACCATGTATAGAAATATGTTTGTCGTTTTAGGCTTGTTAAGTTTGTTAAGTGGTTTTTTGTTGGGCGGCTGTGCATCCCCGGCGAAGCCAGTACCCACAGCGTCAGCACCCCCGGCGGAGTCATCGCTGAGTGGCGCTATCATGCCAAGTCCCGCACAGGCCCATTTAAATTTAAGGTTTGCAGAACCGCCGCCACTGCCACCGCCGGTGAATCGTGAAAACTACGCCAATTTTGACGACAATCCCACTAAGCAGGTGAGCGAACATCCCGTCTCCACTTTTAGTATTGATGTTGATACCGGTGCTTACGCTAATGTGCGGCGCTGGCTAAACAATGGGCAGTTGCCCCAACATGATGCGGTGCGTGTCGAAGAAATGATTAATTATTTTAGCTACGATTATCCGTTGCCAGAAAGCCATAATCCGCCCTTTGGGGTGACGACGGAAATCGCGCCAACGCCTTGGAATAAGAAAACGCATTTGCTACACATTGGTATCAAAGGCTATGACATTCCTAAAGAAAAATTGCCACCGGCTAATTTGGTGTTTTTGGTAGATGTGTCTGGCTCTATGGAAAGTCCAGACAAATTGGATTTGCTCAAGTCGGCCCTCAAATTGCTCAGTAAGCAATTGACAAACAAGGATAAAGTCTCATTGGTGGTGTATGCCGGGGCCGCTGGCTTAGTGTTGAAACCCACCCCGGGCAGTGAAAGCGGCAAAATTAATGCGGCCTTAGATCGTCTAACGGCCGGAGGTTCAACCCATGGCAGTGCCGGGATACAATTGGCTTATAGCACCGCGCAGGAAGCTTTTATTAAGGGTGGCATTAATCGCGTGTTGTTGGCAACCGATGGGGATTTTAATGTTGGCACCGTGAATTTTGAGGCACTAAAAAATCTTGTCGAAGACAAACGCCAAAGCGGGATTTTTTTGACAACGCTTGGCTTTGGCACCGGTAATTATAATGATCAGCTGATGGAACAATTGGCCGATGCCGGTAATGGTAATTATGCCTACATCGACACGCTTAACGAAGCGCAAAAAGTGTTAGTGGACGAAATGTCATCCACTCTCAACACGATAGCCAAAGATGTTAAAATTCAAGTTGAATTTAATCCGGCCACCGTGGCAGAATATCGTTTGATTGGCTACGAAAATCGTTTGTTAAAGCGTGAAGATTTTAGCAACGATAAAGTTGACGCGGGAGAAATCGGTGCCGGGCATACCGTCACCGCGTTGTATGAAATCGCGTTAGTGGGCAGCGGTGGGCAACGTTTGGAAAATCGGCGCTATGGTGATAACAAAACCTCCCCATCGGGGCGGCATGGCAATGAGTTAGCATTTTTGCGTCTGCGTTACAAAGCGCCTGACGGAGAGACTAGCAAATTGCTTGAATGGCCTGTTCAAAAGCGAGATATTATCGAGACGGTGGATAACACCAGCGAGCGTTTTCGTTTTTCGGCCGCCGTGGCGGCCTTTGGTCAACAATTGCGCGGTGGCAAGTATCTTGACGCTTTTTCTTATGACGATATTTTGAGCGTTGCGCGTGGTGCGCGTGGTGATGATCCGTTTGGCTATCGCGCTGAGTTTATTAAATTGGTTAATCTGGCAAAGTCGTTAAGCCACCAATAACGAGCGACGCAATATATTAATGAAAAATGAAAAATGAAAAATGAAGAATGAACCTTTTTTTCTCCTAAAATTTAGCCTTTTAGGCCAAAGCCTAAAATTCAGTTTTCAGTTTTCAGTTTTCAGTTTTCATTTTTAAGTCATCTAGGCACAATTTTTTCGGAGAAAAACATTTTTTATGATTCAATTCAACCCTTAATTCGCATTACGATTATCCATTTACAAACTAACGCAAAAGTTTTTCAACTTTTCAGTTTTCAGTTTTCATTTTTCATGCTTGAATGGCCGGTTCAAAAGCGAGATATTATTGAGACGGTGGATAACACCTGCAAGCGTTTTTCGGCCGCCGTGGCGGCCTTTGGTCAACAATTGCGCGGCGGCAAGTATCTTGACGCTTTTTTTTATGACGATATTTTGAGCTTTGCGCGAGGAGCGCGTGGTGATGATCTGTTTGGCTATCGCGCTGAGTTTCTTAAATTGGTCAATCTGGCAAAGTCGTTAACCAAAAAACCATTCGTTATACTAATGAAAAATGACATAAGCAAGTGTATAATTTGACATTAAATTTAATGACAAGTTGGCCCTTCGTCATTTTCACGGATTTGAAGATCGTTCAATATAAGTCAATCGGCTCGCGGTGTCGTGTTATGTAAAGAATTGATTTTAAATAATAAATTCTATTTTTTCCGGTCGGTGGGCCGTGCAGATGAGTGGTTAGTATCCACACAAGGCAATCAAAGTGGTAAAATAAATATTTCTTTGTCATAAGGTGGCACGGTCGCCTTGGGCAGTCTCGACGGACTCACGCTTGTTCTGGGAAACTTTTTAATAGAAAAAAATTTTGATTACGACAATCTCTCAGGTTAAACTATGTTGGTGTAGAATCAAAAGACGAGATGCCGGTAGCGCTCAATACAGTACGCACGGTGGGTGAGGTGCGGCTCAGAGGTGGTTCAATCCAAGTTTAACCGATTCATTTATGTTAACAAAAGTTAACAATAGCACTCCTAAGAGTGGGTGAATCTGCCTGCATGCTACCGAAAATGAGAGAGAGCCGCTTTATACAATCTGAATTCGCTTGGGGAAACGCAAATTTCATGATTGTAAGTCTCTGGTTTTACCTGTACTCCAGGATGAGTACTGAACCAGATACCTGCCGCTTTATAACGCTGAATAGTATAAAAAAGTTCTCATAAAAGTCAATCATTTTTTCCAGCACCTGCCGAAGAATTGGTATTGTTTGTGAAGATTTGTTAATAAATTGGGTACTATGCCTGAACCCTTGGTTTTTTGCTTATCGTTTGTTGTTCAAAGGACTTGAAAAATAACCCAAGTCTTTTGAGACATTTTTCTATGGGTGGATAAAGATGAAACGTATTGTTTTCTTTCTAATTGTGACGCTGCTCTATTCCGCGCCGTGTTTTGCCGGAAAAAGGTTTACTTTCGTAACGGTCGATTTTCCTCCCTATTATGGTGAGAATTTGCCCAACAAGGGTTGGGTTTCTGAGGTTGCCATAGCGGCTTTAAAAGCTCGAGGTTATGATGAAGTCGAAATCAGGTTTATACCTTGGATAAAGGCGCTTGAGGACACACAGGCTGGATATTATGATGCGTTATTGGGTGCCTATTACACCGGCGAACGGGCTGATTTGTACTACTTTTCGGCACCGATTGGACAAGTTCGCACGGGTTTTTTTAAGAGAAAAGATGTTGGTATTTCATTCAAAGAGTTGACCGATCTCAAGAAATATAAAATTGGCGTGGTTAAAGGCTATGCGACGAGTAAAAAGTTTGACTCGGCCGATTATCTCACCAAAGTTGAGGTTCCCAATTTGGATGAGGGATTGAAAAAGCTCTACAACCGAGAGATCGATTTGATGGCGGATAGTCGAGCCGTTGGTAAATTTCGTCTGAAATTTCTGGAAAAGGAAATCCCCGGAATCCGTAAAGAGATAGTATTCATCAGGCCCTTTCTTGCCATGAATAAGATTTATGTGGCTATTTCCAAAAAAGCGACCAACGCTTATCGGAAGCTGATAGATTTTAATCAGGGCTTGAGAAAAATTTATTTTAGGGGCATTTTCATAAAAATCAAGAAGAAGCACAAGAAATGCCAGAGACAGAGAGAGAAATCTTATAAAGAGTGCGTTGAGGAAAAGTCTTGATTGGAAAGTGGAAAGGTTAAAGGCTCATTGTTACCTTGTCCATTTGCATGAGCCTTGCTCAAGCTTGGACTCCACCAAAGTTGGAGTACAAACTTTAGTTGCACGAGGCAAGCTAAAGCTTGGACTCCGTCTGGAGTGCAAATTTCAGTTTGCACGATCTAACCGTTCCCAATCTTGGTTTAAATATGCCGTTAAAATCAATCGCGCTCTTTGCCGGGCTTCTCCCTCTCATTTCAGTTCATGTTACTTATCTGGTAGCGGCTTATTTTGAGCATGTGTCGTGGTGTGTTCCTTATTTGGAGGGATGCACTTCTATCAGTAAAACTGGGCGGTATAGTCCAGCCAACTATGTTTTTCGTGCCACTATCATTCCCAGTGCTGTTTTTATGATGATTTATTGGAAGTTGGCTTCCCAATGGCTGGTTGCTATGGGAGACAAGCAGGGAGCCATCAATTGAACACGCAAAAGTTTCGCTCCGCGAAACTTTTGCGTGTTATTTTGTATTTTGGGATTATCGGGGCTGTTTTTCTTATTTTGTATGCGACGGTTTTGGGTTCTGAGGGGCACGTTTATCGGTTGCTTAGAAGATATGGTGTTATCATTTTTTTTGCTTTTACTTATCTTGCCCAGTTGTTGATGGCAAGTCGTCTTTTGTATCTTGTGAAGCATTTGCAGGTGGATTTGCCTCGTTCTATTTATCAAGTGAAATTGGGTTTGTGTGTCGCGCTGCTAGTTATCGGGTTAATTAGTCTTCCGGTTAGGGCTTTTTATGGTGGCGAAGAGTTTAATACTCGCTTGGAGAATGTCGTGGAATGGAATTTTGCGTTGTGGATGACTTTGTATTTTGTAGTTACCTATTTTGCGTGGCAGGCGACGACATTTGAGGCGAGTTTTTCTGTGAAGGGAAGTACAACGAAAAAATAACGACAAGGATGAGTTGCTTATGAATGGATTGCATTAAACCGCAACTACAGGGATTAGTTATAATAACGGATTGCATTAAACCGCAACTACAGGGATTAGTTATAATAACGGATTGTCTCAAACAGCAACTACAGGGATTAGTTATAATAACGGATTGCATTAAACCGCAACTACAGGGATTAGTTATAATAACGGATTGTCTCAAACAGCAACTACAGGGATTAGTTATAATAACGGATTGTCTCAAACAGATTGCCTTTAATCCGTTTTTATAACGAACCGAAGGGAAGCTTTGCTAATCCCTGTAGTTATTGCTTTTAATCCGCATCGATTAACGAATCCCTGTAGTTATTGCTTTTTTTAATCCTTTTTTATAACGAATCCTTGTAGTTATTGCTTTTATATACAATCCCTGTCGTTATTGCTTTTAATCCGTGGCTTTAATACAATCCCTGTAGATATTGCATTTAATCCGTGGCTTTAATACAATCCCTGTCGTTATTGCTTTTAATCCTTTTATATCTTTTATATAACGGCCGGTTGAGGAATAGCTAAAATGAGCCTAAATTGGAAAATTGCATTGTGGTTCTCTGTGTCTGCCATTATTTACATATTTATTAATATCGTTTCTATCCAGTTAGCTGATATTCCTAGTATAGGACATTTAATTATCTGGGGACTAGTGCTACCCCTTGTATCTCTTGTTTTTGGCTCAATCACAATCGCAAAATTGGAGCTTTCAAAGCTCCAAAAAACCGTCTGGATTTCAATTGTGTTCATTTTTAGTGCCTTTTGGGGCGCTGCCAGTTTTTTTGTTATTACTGCAATCTGGGGCAGTATATGATTGTATAACCTAGAACAGTAAGGCGGAAGTTTCCATACCACCCCAACGCCAACGGCTAAAGCCGTTGGCTAAAAGCGGACAGGAGGCTAAAGCCGACTAACCCTCTTACAGTGCCCTTTAGGGTACTTTGGCTGTTGGCTGAGGGGTGGTCTGAATATTTCCGCCCTCCTGTACTAGTGCAATAAAGCAGGTAAAAAAATAGGATTTTAAGTATTTTATCTATTTTATAAAGACGATATTTTTTCATACTTTTTTATCTCCCTTCCTGATTGCTTTTAATCCTTTCTTATATACAATCCCTGTAGTTATTGCTTTTATATACAATCCCTGTAGTTATAACGAATCCCTGTCGTTATTGCTGTTTTTAATCCGTTATTATAACGAATCCCTGTAGTTATTGCTTTTATATACAATCCCTGATTGCTATTAATCCTTGCTTATATCCAATCCCTGTCGTTATTGCTGTTTTTAATCCGTTATTATAACGAATCCCTGTAGTTATTGCTTTTATATACAATCCCTGATTGCTATTAATCCTTGCTTATATCCAATCCCTGTCGTTATTGCTGTTTTTAATCCGTTATTATAACGAATCCCTGTAGTTATTGCTTTTATATACAATCCCTGTAGATATTGCATTTAATCCGTGGCTTTAATACAATCCTGTCTGTCGTTATTGCTGTTTTTAATCCGTTATTATAACGAATCCCTGTAGTTATTTCTTATAACGAATCCCTGTAGATATTGCATTTAATCCGTGGCTTTAATACAATCCTGTCTGTCGTTATTGCTGTTTTTAATCCGTTATTATAACGAATCCTTGTAGTTATTGCTTTTAATCCTTGCTTATATCCAATCCCTGTTGTTATTGCTTTTAATCCGTGGCTTTAATACAATCCCTGTAATTATAATGAAGCCAAGGGAAGCTTAGCTAATCCCTGTAGCTATTACCTACTTTCCAACAGAAAAGCCCTACTCAGGCGGCCCTACTGGGGAAGGGGCCGAGATAGTGGCCGAAACCACGGCCGCTTTTTTACGGCGATAGCCTAATACCAGCAAACAAGGTGTCAATACCAAAGTCAATAACGTCGCAAACGCAAGTCCTCCAGCTATCGACGTTGCTAACTGTGTCCACCACTGGGTAGACGGCGCACCAAAAGCAATTTCTCGCGTTACCAAATCTATATTCATCGCTAACATCATTGGCATCAACCCTAAAATGGTAGTAATCGCTGTCAATAGCACCGGGCGCAGACGTTGGGCACAGGTGCGTAAAACCGCTTCACCCACTTCCATGCCCGTTTCTCTTAGAACATTAAAGGTGTCAATCAATACGATATTGTTGTTCACAACAATACCCGCCAACGCAATCACACCTATCCCACACATCACAATCCCGAACGGTTGTTCAGTGATTATTAAGCCGAGTAATACGCCAATCGTGGATAATACCACGGCACTTAAAATCAGCAAGGCTTGATAGAAGTTGTTAAATTGTGCTACCAAGATCAGCAGGATCATAAATAGCGCCGTCATAAAAGCGCGTGACAAAAACTCTTCCGCTTCGCGTTGATCTTTCTCTTCGCCCTTAAAAGTCAACGTCACTCCGCTTTCGGAGTACAAAAAACTGCCAGCGGCATTTTGCACCACGCCGTTTTTGGAATACAAAATAGAACTGGCGGGGTTTTGCGCCAACCAAGCCCGAATGTCTTTCAATTTGTGGTCCACCAACACGCCTTCTTCAACGCCGGCTTGTACCGTCAAGATACGACGCCCTTCGCTGCGTTTAAGGGTGCCCACACTGGGCTGCGCGATACGTTCCACAAATAAACTGATAGGCACCAAACCTTCTCGCGTTTGAATGCGAAGTCTGTCTAATTGATCTAAACCACGATATTCGGGCGGAAAACGGATACGAATATCGAGTTCTTCGTCGGCATCATTGGGCCTAAATTCGGCGACTTTGATACCGTTGGTGACTAATTGCACGCCGTTGCCAACGGTGGCAATATCGGCCCCAAAGCGGCTGGCGTGAGTTCGATCAACCTTGATCTTCCAATCAATGCCGGGTAAAGGCCGACTGTCTTCTATATCGACGAGGCCTTCTATGGTTTTGAAGCCAGCGACTAATTCGGCCGCGGCGGGATTGAGCAGGGCCGGATCGCGGGCACTGATTTCTATCTTTATCGGTTTGCCTTCGCCGGGGCCGCCATCTTGTTTGAGGATTTCTATGAAAATGCCGGCTAAATCGGCGGTGCGTTGGCGGATTTCTTTCATAATCTCCCTGGCTTTTCGGCGTTTTTGCCAGTCAATAAATTCGATGGCAATGACTCCGATGCTGTCTTCTGGGGCTTTGTCGGCAGAAACCATGCCGCTATTGGCGTAGACGCTGGCAAATTCGTGCATATCGAGTATCCGTAATTCGACTTCTCGCACCAATTCATCACGTTCTTGTACCGATAAGTCGCCACGGGCTCGCACATAGATATTAATTTGTTCTGGCTCTACGTCGGGAAAAAATTCGACACCTTTGCCAAATTCGACGTAGGCCATGTTGACACCGACTAATAGTAGTAGTGCTGCCAGTAAGACGAGAAGCGGATAGCGTATGAGTCCGCCCAAGATGCGAACATAGAGGCCGGTAAAGCCTTTAATAGTGTGCAACGGGGCCGTGTCATGATCGGCCATTTTAACCGGGCGAGGCCGGCCGAATATCGCGCCCAGCGTTGGCATGAAAATGAGGGCCATCAGTAAGGAAGCACTTAAGGTGGCAATGACGGTAATGGGGAGGTATTTCATAAACTCGCCGACAATGCCCGGCCAAAATAGTAGAGGTAAAAACACGGCTAATGTCGTTGCTGTCGCGCCGATAATGGGCCAAAACATGCGTTTGGCCGCTATCGCGTAGGCCCGTTGACGTGGCAAGCCTTCACTCATTTTGCGCTCGGCATATTCGGTAACGATGATGGCACCATCAATGAGCATTCCCGAAGCTAAAATAAGGCTGAATAACACCACAATATTCATGGTTAAACCCATTTGGCCGAGGGCCAGGATGGCTAATAAGAATGATCCGGGAATGGCAATCGCTACCAAAGCGGCCGTGTGTAGGCCGAGAACGCCCAAAATAACAATACTGACCAATAAGATGGCACTTAGGACATTATTTTGTAAGTCTTTGAGCATGTCACGGACTTCTTTGGATTTGTCTTGGATGTAGTTGATTTGAATGCTGTCTGGTATATTTTCCTTAAACTTTTCAACAATATATCTAGTTTTAGCAATGGTTTCGATAATGTTGGTGCCGGTGCGTTTGGAGACTTCTAAGGCGAGGGCCGGTTTGCCGTTGACGCGGGCATAAGTCAGTGGATCTTTAAAGGTGCGGCGCAGTTGAGCGATGTCTTGCAAAGTCACGACGCGCTTGTCATCAACTTTGACCGGTAGAGTGAGTATGTCTTGCAGCGTTTCAAATACGCCTGGCACTTTGACATTAAAGCGTCCTTGTCCGGTATCTAAGGCACCGGCGGCCACCAGTTGGTTGTTGCGAACAAAGTATTGCACGACATCTTCGTAGTTGAGGTTATAGCTTTCGGCGCGCAGCGGATCGATAATGATGTCAACGACTTCTTCACGATCGCCGGCAATTTCGACTTTGAGCACTTCGGGGATGGCTTCAATGGCATCTTCGAGTTGCCGCGCTAAAGTGAGCAACGTGCGTTCTGGCACATCGCCGCCGAGTGTGATGACTAAAATGGGAAATAGCGATAAGTTGATTTCATGGACGCTCGGCTCTTCGGAGCCGTCGGGCAATTCGGCCTTGGCAATATCGACTTTTTGCAAGACATCACGCAAGGCCTCTTCGCTGTCAAAGCCAGCGTCAAATTCCAACGTGACTGAAGCATGTCCTTCCTCGGCAATGGCCGTCATTTCTTTTACGCCTTCGATAGTGCGTAGTTCTTTTTCCATCGGCCGTACTAACAGACGCTCGGCATCTTCGGGCGAAATGCCTTCGTGGCTCATAGAAATGTAGAGCATCGGAATGGCGATGTCTGGCTCCGATTCTTTGGGAATGTTTTGATAGGCGGTGGCGCCGGTAACAAGAATAAAGAGGAGTATTAGTAAGACAGTGCGATTGTTGCGAATGGCAACATCGACGATAGCAGTCATAGTAGTTGGCCTTTTTTGTAAGGAGTAAAATTTTAGGGAGGAGTCCAAGATTTATCTTGGACGTCCAATTTACCATTTGGAGTCCAAACTTTAGTTTGGCAGTCGTTGGCAGTCGTCATGTCAAGGAGCATGCTGAAATCCAAAACGACGTGGACGCAAAAACCTCATAAGGGCAGCACCGTCGCGTCGATTGAGTGCAGTGCTGAGTCCTATCGATATAAAAGTCGTTTTCGCTAATCAGTTGGTAAAAATCAGAGGTAAACATAACGGAATTTGAGCCTGACATATACCTTCCAAAAATCAATGCGATTGTGTTAAGTTGTGTACTGTTGTTCGTTAAATCAAGTCTTGGCGGTTTTTGTTGAGAATTGTGGGCCATTGGCAAAATTAGAACTATCAATTCGACAAGCAGGCCCACTTTAACTAATGAAAAATGAAAAATGTAAAATGTAAAATGAAAAATGAAATTGTTTTGAGAATTGTGGGCCATTGGCAATCTGTTCATTTTTATGAAACACTCGGAAGCGAGCTATCATTTTGCATTTTACACTGTTTGGACTTCTTTCAAGTTTAAGCCAATAGCACTGGCTATCTGCTCATTGGTCAGTATGCCAAGGGCTTTGAGGTTACGAGCATTTTCAATGCGATTTTTGTGGATGGTTTCTCGTTCAAATCGCTTTTGATTGTACTCATCTTTCATCTTGGCGTGTTCTTCAGGAGTTGTCTTGCTCTTCGAGATGATTTTGAAAAGTTCCTTAATTATCTCGTTGTCGTAGCTATCCTCATAGACCGATTCAGTTAAGGTTTCGTTGATAGCTCTTATCCACTCACATTTGGAGTCCAAACTTTAGTTTGGCAGTCTGGAGTCCAAACTTTAGTTTGGCAGTCGTTGGCAGTCGTCATGTCAAAGAGCAAGTGGACGCAAAAACCTCATAAGGGCACCACCGTCGATTGAGCGCTGAGTCCTATCGATATAAAAGTCGTTTTCGCTAATCAGTTGGTAAAAATCAGAGGTAAACATAACGGAATTTGAGCCTGACATATACCTTCCAAAAATCAATGCGATTGTGTTAAGTTGTGTACTGTTGTTCGTTAAATCAAGTCTTGGCGGTTTTTGTTGAGAATTGTGGGCCATTGGCAAAATGAGGCCTATCATTTCTACAAGCAGGCCCACTTTAAAGGCTAATGAAAAATGTAAAAAAAATGATTTTTTTTGAGAAATGTGGGCCATTGGCAAAATTAGAACTATCAATTCGACAAGCTGGCCCACTTTAACTAATGAAAAATGTAAAATGAATTCCAGGCAAAAGTTTTTCTCCGAAAAACTTTTGCCTGGAAATGAAAAATGATTTTTTTTGAGAAATGTGGGCCATTAGCAAAACTAAGCCTATCATTTCTACAAGCTGGCCCACTTTAAAAACATGCTTTGCTACGCGACGCGTAACGTGTTCCTACGCTGGCGTGCGGACACGAGATCATTTATAGACAAACGGGGAAAGGGCGAGGCGATAAATCGCCTACTACAAACGGGGGAGGGGCGAGGCGATAACTTGCCTACTACAAACGGCGAGGGACTACCCATTCGTTTACGTCACAGTTCTGATAAATTTTAAATTTGAGTTTATTTTTTTCACGATATTTTTTATAATGCCCTACTTTCACGATTCTGGGGGAGAGCTTTGGGAATGGTTCATTAAAAAAAAGGGGGGTGATGCTAACTGAAAGCCCCTTAGCCGCCAAACCGCCCATTACTTGAAATGTGACATTACCAAGTAGTTATTTATTGTGCAAATTCAAAATAGTTAAAAAGGTCATTTGTCAATGGAACAAAATAAACTTGAACTTGAAAACCAATTATTTAATATGATGTGGGGCTACTGTGTGAGCGGTGGGCTTCGTACCGCGGCGGAACTTGACATTGCTGACCACTTGAAGGACAATGATCACACCGCAGATGAATTGGCTACGGCCATTGGGTGTCATGCACACTCTCTGTATCGACTCATGCGTGCGCTCGCCACCGTGGGCATTTTTAAGCAGGAGGGGGACAAATTCTCGTTAACGCCCCTCGGTAACTTACTCCGTTCAGACATACCGAGATCGCAACGCCATTTGATAATTGAGATGTGTCGCTATTTCGAGGAATGGGGGCAGTTAACCCAGACGATTAAAACGGGTAAGCCGCCCAAAGAAAATATCTATAACGAACTGTTGGTGACAGAGGATCAAGCTCAGAGTTTTTATGAGGGTATGGATTCTTTCTATTATGGAAATCCAGCACCGATGTTGGGTCATTATGATTTTTCAGGGGTTGAAACGGTGGCCGATATTGGCGGTGCCAGCGGTTCTCAATTGATTGCGGTTTTAAAGCATTATCCGCATCTGAAAGGCATTTTGTTTGATTTACCCGATACGGTTAAACGCGCCCAAGCGAATATTGAAGCGGCCGGTTTGGCTGGGCGTTGCCGCACGGTTGGCGGGAGTTTTTTTGACTCAATTCCCAGCGGTGCGGATGTTTATCTGATACGGCATGTTATCCATAACTGGAATGATGAGAAAAGCATAGAAATCCTAAGCAATATTCGCGCGGTGTTGCAAGAAAAGGGCCGGGTGTTGGTCATTGAAACACTTGTGCCTTCAGACAACGAAAAATGTGCTACAGCGTGGCACGAGCTCTCTCTCGCCGAGAAATCCCTCGCTTCATGGTGGGATCTGTCCATGTTTGTCGTTGACGATGGGGCTGAGCGCACACAACAGGAATACGCACAACTGTTTGCGAAGGCCGGTTTGAAACTGAGCCGTGTTATTCCAACCAACATAGATGTTAGTTTAATTGAAGGCACTCACTAAAGAGGACAACAAATGACGACAGAAACCAAATCGCAACAGAAAGACATTGCGAGCATGGACATACAGGAATTGCGGGCAGAACTCAAGGCTGTGAGGGAGGGCGAACCGTATGACCGCATTTTTGATAGTGTACCGGTTTCCCTTGAAGTGGGGGACTATTCTGGTATCAAAGTCTTTTTAGATAACTTGCGTGCCAACGGGGTGCAGGATTTTGGGGCTTATTTTGGGGAACACCCAGAGGCCATCAGAGAAGGTATTGGCCACATGAGCGAAGAGGTTTTTTTGCACAATAAAGAATTTTTAAGTATCTATCAATCCAATTCCACAGAAGAGTTCTTGAATGATACTGCTGGGGTTGATCCGATGACGGATAAAACCGTTTATACTGATGACTTCTGCGGTAGTTTTGGAGAATTGTTTACAGCGTTGGCAAATGGAGCAACCCGTTTTTCAACTTACACCACTGAAACGATTGTTGATAATACTACTCGTTTTCAGGCCGAAGTCACTTGGTCAATTGTATCTGGCTATGAGGATACTTGGGAAAGAGTCGTCGTTTCTGTTATACCATTTGACAGAATACGCCTTCCAGCCTAAAATTAAAAACCTCGAAGGTTTTGCAAACCTCGAAGGTTTTGTTCAAAATATTTTCTTGCTGTCAATTTTTCCGTGACGGTGTACTGGAGTTCAAAGCGTAGCTTTGGATTTTCACAAAATGATGTAACTGCTCAGCCCTGAAAGGGCGCTTTATTAAAGCCCAGGGCAGCGCCCTGGGAACAACAATAATAAACACCTGCACCTGGGGCGTTGCCCCAGGCTATAATAATTCGCCCCGTTGGGGCTAAGTAGTTACAAAAACAAATATTGACCGCAAGAATATTTATTTTAGGTAACGTTACAAAGCTAGCTCAAACTGGCTTCATTACAACAGGGTACTAATTATCACTTCAATGTTGAGACACAATATCTATGTATATTTTGGGAATTAACGCGGTTTTTCATGAATCAGCAGCTTGCTTATTGGAAAATGGCAAAATATTAGCCAGTGCTGAAGAAGAACGGTTTAACCGGATAAAACACGGCAAACCGGCTAATTTAGACAATCCTGATGAATTGCCATGGCAAGCGATTCAGTATTGTTTGGATTCTGCGGGGGTAGAATTAAAACAAATCGGACATATTGGTTACTCGTTTAATCCAAGGATAAAAAGTAACCCGCTTTTTACTGAAGAATATAAAGATGATGAAGATTTATTGGAGAAAACGCTTTTACACATACCAGAGAAGTTAAAGGAAATAGGCTTCCAAGGCGAATTTCACTGGGTCAATCACCATACCGCTCATGCTGCCTCTGCTTATTACGTCTCTCCCTTTCAAGACGCAGCGATTCTTGTGGTAGATGGTACAGCAGAAAGCAGTTCCACTTCGTTTTTTTCTGCTAAAAACAACCAACTGAAACTCTTGCAAGAGATATTGTATCCGGCTTCTCTTGGTGCTCTTTGGGAGTTGTTCTCGGTTTTCTTAGGATTTGATGGGTATGATGCTGCTAAGGTTATGGGGTTGGCTGCTTATGGGAACCCGAACCGCTATGCTGAGCATTTCAAACAAATTGTGCGAATGGTTCCAAACGGCCAATTTGAAATGGATAACGAATTGCTGCATGTTGAAACCATTGAGTATTATCCACCTTCTGGGTATTTTCAGGGGCTAGAAGAATTATTTTCTATCAAGAACAGAGAGCCGGGTCAAGCGTTCACACCGGCACACCAAGATATTGCGGCTTCATTACAGGCGATAACGGATGACATAGTGCTTGATATGACCCAGCATTTATATCAGCTTGTTCAGTCTGATAACCTGTGTTTGGCCGGGGGAGTCGCGTTAAATTGTGTGAGCAACACCGTCGCTTTTGAAAAAGGCCCTTTTACTCATCTGTTTGTGCAACCAGCTGCCCATGATGGGGGGACTGCATTAGGGTCGGCATTTTATATCTGGAATCATGTGTTAGGTAACGAACCACGAGAACAGATGACTCATGCTTACTTAGGCCCCTCGTTTACCGATTCTGACATGGATAATATTCTCCAAAAACATCAGCTCATCTACAAACGCACAGATAATATAGAAAAGGAAGTCGCTCAACTCATTAGCGAAAACAATATTGTCGGTTTTTTTCAAGGTCGTATGGAGTTGGGGCCAAGGGCGTTAGGTAACAGAAGTTTGTTAGCGGATCCTCGTCATCCAAACATGCGGGAAATTTTCAATCTGAAAGTCAAACATCGGGAGTACTTTCGACCACTTGCGCCAAGCGTACTGCATGAAGAAGCCAACAATTGGTTTACTATAACTAAAGAAACCTCAGCGGCGGAATTTATGCTGATGGCGTATCCGGTTAAACCCTCGATGAAAGAGAAAATACCTGCGGTTGTTCATGTTGATGGGACCAGTCGAGTCCAACGGGTCAAAAAAGAGGCTAATCCCAGATACCATCAGCTTATTTCTGAGTTTTACCGGATTAGTGGTGTTCCTATTGTATTGAACACATCCTTCAATGACAGCGAACCCATAGTCTGTACGCCACAAGATGCGATAAACACGTTTTTGGCAACCGAAATAGATTATCTGGCTATGGGCAATTTTTTGGTTAGTAAAGCAGATAACCGTTGATGATGAATTGTTTTGTACAATCAATGTCGGAATCAGAATTTTCCGAATTTAAGAATTAAGGGCGCATTCCCAAAAAAAGGGTCATTACCAATCTTGAGTACCCGTCTTGAGTACAACGGATACGCGAAAAAAACGGATACTTCATCTGAACTAAAACGCAGTCAGTCATCAAAAGGGTCGATTTTGAACTGTTCAAAACAGTCCTCGTCTTGGTGCGTATAAAAATATTAGGAGAATGTGTGAGCAGTATCCGTTTATTTCGAGTATCCGTTGTACTTAACTGTCCGTGGATTGGGAATGCGCCTATAATTAACAGAATAAAACCGGTTTATTTTATTAATTCTTAAATTCTGAGTCGTAAAAATGGAACTCCCTGAATTTCCAAATAAAACAATCTATTTCCTTATTTTAGCCTTCATTTACGATAAAATAAATAATATACTAGGTGATGTCGAATAAAATTGTCTCTTCTATTCCTAATAGTGAAAAAATAGATCGTATTGTACAAGCAATTTTGCAAACGCCAACCCCAGAAAATAGCCAACCTTGGAAAATAGTGGTTCGTGAAAATGTACTGGAAGTTTTTCATTCATATGAACGTGCCAAACTGGCGACATTTCCAGATGATTTATCGGTGTTGGGCATAGGCATGATTGCTGAAACAATCGAATTAGCCGGTAGTACTGAAGGATTGGAAGCACGGTTCACTTTCTTGTTGGAGGAACGTTCCGACGAGCATCCTTGGTTAAGGGCCGAACTTAACACGGTTGACAACCTGTCCCCGGCACCCTTGGCGCAAGCACTGTTCTTGCGCCATAGTGATCGACGTTACTATGCGGGTGGTTCCGTTGATGATCCGGTGTTTCAAGAAGTTCGTCAAGAAGCTGCCGCGATTCAAGGGGCGAATTTGTATTTCACCGAGAAATACCCGGATGAGTACCTACAATTGCTGAAAAATGCCGATCAGATTGCTTTGAAATGGCCAGAGTTTTGCGAAGATATGACGAGGTGGGTTCGTTTCACGGACAAGGAAATTGAGAAAACGAGGGATGGCATGTCTTGGCGAAGCTTTTTACGGAAAAATCCAAATTGGCTGTATTATTTGCGCTCTCGTCTGTGGTGGTTAGCAACCCGTCTTGGCTGGTTTCCACCAAGCTTACAGAAACTTGAATCATACATTTTTGATGACTCTTCGGAACCGTCGCCGTCAAGTTATGACGATGGCGCCGGGATAGGTTGTATCACGACACTATCAGCCTCGGTAGAGGATTTAGTAGCTTCTGGCCGTTTGGTATTAAGACTCTGGCTGTTGTTAAATCTGCGCGGCTATGGTTTTCAACCCATCACCAATCTTCCCGCTATCATTTATCCACAACGCCTTGGTACTTTCAACCTACCTAACTCTCTGAACGATTTGGTTGCAAATGGTTACGAAACACTCCAACAAGTCTTTGGTTTTTCAGAACCTGAATTGCCTATTTTTTGCTTCCGAACCGGGCGGGCGATGGGAGAATATCCGGCGATTGCTAGAACCTTGCGCCGTACTGATCACGTCTGTTATCGTTAACTGAAACCCTCCGATTTTTTCAAAAAATCGGATTTCTAAGTGGGCAGGTGGGCAACGTGGTTGCCCACCTTACAACTACAACGTTTTTTAAACAAATATTTTTAGCTGAAAAAGAGGTTAGCTTATGACAAAGATGGATGTCGTTAATTCCATGCTTGAAAAAGCACTGCAAGATAAAAAGATCAGTCGAATAAATGACTTTTTAGTTATTACAGATAAAGCTGATTATCCGGAAATGGACCAAGTTATTCCCCTATTTCCTGAACAGCAATTTTTCTTGGATGAAATTGTTGTGGATAAAATCAACGGGGCCGAAGTCTTAGAAATAGGCGTTGGCTCAGGGGTTCTTTCGATTGGTGCAATTAAAGCCGGGGCTAAAAGGGTGACTGCTTTGGAAATTAATCCTCGGGCCAAAATTTTTGCCGGATTCAACATTATGTTGAATGGATTAGAAGGCCAAATTGAGATAGCAGATGGTGATCGACATGACATTTGGAAGCCCGTCGCGGGAAAACAATTCGACTATTTGATTTCCAATCCCCCATTTGAGCCAACCCCACCAGACACAGAATATTTCTTACATTCAGCTTCTGGGCTATACGGATTGGATTTTGTTGAAACTCTTTTTAGAGAATTGGATGATCATTTGTTTGAAAAAGGACATGGACAAATAGTAACGGGAGCCCCGGGTAATGAGAAAGAACCGTTTATGTTACTTGATTTAGCCAATCAATATTTGCCAGGCATAACAACCGTTAAAGTGGAGCCTGATCCATTGCCTTATGATGAGGCACTAGAAGAACTCTTCACTGGAATGGATACGATTACCGTGGCTCAAGTAGAGAACATGAAAGAACAGGCGAAAAAAGAGGGTGTTTCTCATTGGCACCTGTGTGTGCTTCATTATGAAAAAGGACCCAAGACAATCAAGGTACAACCTTCAATACCCTACTTTTAATTGGAAATTGCCGCTAAGCGAGCGACAGTGCATAATCAGAAACAATGGTTGTTGTATAAGTTTAATAACTGATGTTACGCACAACGCTTCTTTTGAGAGTCAATCGGGGCAATCCGTAGGGTTGCCCCTACATATCGTTATATATTGTAGGGGCAATCCCTTGTGGTTGCCCCTTTGCGGTTGCCCTTTCACCAAACATCATCATGGTATGGAACTTTCCGCTTTATTGCACAAACAAACTGTGACTTCGTCGAAGCAATGTGCGTAACATCAGTTAATAAGTCATATTGGAGTTCTTCGCTGCGCTTTGTCTGGGCTCGCACTTCGCTACGCGAAGAACTCCATCACTACCAATACTTATGGCCCTAGCAAACTCTACTCAAACTAGGGCTAAATGGAGTAAATTCGACGTGAAAAGTCAACCTGATTCATCAGAATCAGATAAGGACACTGAACCTGAAGAAAAGGGTGGGATAGTTGTCACAAGAGGCGGGCAATCCACAAATGAGTTGGATGGTATGCCACACGAGCCTTATAACAATTAATGCCATCGAAAATTGTTAAAGCTAATCAAGCACTTGTGAAACAAGAGCGAGGATTGGATACCGAGTTATTAAAAGATAAACAAGCGATTAAAGAGGTTGAAGCTTACGCTAAAGCTTTGGGCAACCCGAATATCGTTGACAACATTTTAGTCGGTGGCATTGAAGGTTCGGCGGCCTTAAAACATGAGATGGTGGAAATTAATGCATGACGCACTGCCGGTTGGAACTTTGATGATCCCGCTCACATCCAACAAATCGTGACACGATTTGCTCAATCTTTTGAGACGGGTTCGCCCCAAAACTATGTTCCATTCCATCTAACCGCTTTGAAAGCAGAATTGGAATATGTTCAAGCTGAGGTCAGAAAAAAAGGCATTGATGCTGACTTAGGGATGATTGCAAAAACGTTGTACCGTTTAGATAAAGATGAAAAAATATTAAACGAAACCAATATCTATCCAGACAAGCTACAAAAAACGTTAGATGAATTGGATGCGTTGGGCATTATCTACCCGAATGACCCTATTCCAGAGGAATTAAAAAATGCGTTACAGATATAAACCGGTTTTTGATGGTGATGAGTTAATTGCATTTGCGTATTGGACGGGTAATCGCGTACAACATTATTACGTTAAAAAGTCATTTTTTTTTCGTTCTCTAATTGACAGTCGTGCGCCTACTGTCCCGGATAAACATGTTATTAAGAGTTTAGAGGGAATGACTCTTAAAGATTACCCAGAAGAGGTACAAACGCAAGTCAAACAATTGCGTTTAGGCAAAGAAGCACTCACTGACGAGTTGCCCCCCGGATTTAAAATTGAGAATATGCGAGAGTTCGTTAATTGGTTTCGCCGTAAAGCACGAGACTATGGTAAAACCATAAGGGAATTTACAATATGGAAGGATTGAAAAGCGAACGTAGACTGCGTCCCACGCACCTAAACGTAACCCGCGTAGCCAACGTAGAGTGCGTCCCACACTCGTCATCGGCATCATTAAAAAGGGATCAAAAATAGGTAGCATAAGCGATGAGATTGCCATAGCTGGTGCTAAATTTATGGTTAATTCAATCTGAGTAGAGTACAACGAATTACGGGCCGATAAACGAATTATAATTAAAAGTTGCGGCTTTCCCCAGGTTGCACCTCAATGCTTAAGGGCAACCATAAAGGATTGCCCCTACATAAATGACGGGGGCTATTCACATTTAACCCCTTCATGGTTGAAGTATTTTTGATATAAATTCGTTTATCCACGTAATTCGTTGTACTCATATTAATCTTGGAACAACACCATAGGAAATTAAAGGTGAAAGATAAACATCATGCGGTTAAATACGGCGCGTTTCTTATCGAGGATGGCATAGCGCATTGGAATAGGGATGCTGGCGTTGTTGTCCAAATGGAAAAAAGCGCGTCGGATTCTTGTCAATTGGAAGGGTTTTGGAATCCGCATGGATGGAAAATTAAGGACGAATATCATGTGGCTATGAGTGGGCTTTGCATTTGGGGTAAGTATGACTGTGTTTTTAAATTTAAACCAAAAGGAAAAGGCAATCCGGGGGCTGAGCGTTCTTTGAGTAATCCAAAAGATAAAGCCGATTTGTTGAAGCGACTTCATGCCGGACAGCATATCGAACAAATTGTCATCTCAAGCGATCCTTTTGGGCTTTATCAGTCAAAAATGATTGGCTGGCAAGCGGATTCTGTGCGTCGGTTCGGGGTTGAAAAACTCTATTACGCGCTACCGGTTGAAGAATACCTGCAAACCTGGAAGGAACTGGAAAAATACCTGCCAAAAAAATGCGTTGGGCAAATTGTTCAGATATTAAATACGCATCACGAACAATTGGAACAGAAAATTAACAGCGAAATCAATGCGGACGTGATATTTATCCATCCTATGCAGCTTGACAACACGCTGTCTGTAGAACAATCGTATGTTTGGCCTTATCAAAACTTGGAGATTGAATTGAGCATCGAAGAGATGGAAGAAGTTCGTATTCCTTATCAAGCCATGAAAAACGGTTGTGTTGTGCCACCGATATTATTAGGGATGTTGGGTACGCCATGCCCTTATTATGAACGCCGGGACACTATCGACAATATTTCTCAATTAGAAGCCCAATTAGATAAGGAGTTGGCGCATCAGTCTGGCTTGGTGTCTTCGGTACCTATCGAAACATTTCAATAAATTCGATTGGACGACATGATTTTCCATTATAGGGAACCGTCGGGTAAGACATTATTTTCGATAGGTGCTATCAATATGACGATTAAGCAAGGAGAAATCTTATTTATTGTGGGCGGTAATGGCAGTGGTAAATCAACGTTACTAAAACTGTTGATTGGCTTATATTATCCAGCCACTGGTTCTCTTTATGTTGATGATGATCAAATCGATCAGACGAATTATCAGAGTTACCGTGAATTGTTTTCGATTATTTTTACAGATTTTCAATTATTTGATAGGCTCTATGGTTTACGTGACATTGATGAACAACGTTTAAAATCGTTGTTACGTTTAATGGAGTTGGATAAAAAAACGGAGTTTATTGATGGCAAGTTCACCAATGTGGATTTATCAACCGGGCAAAAGAAACGGTTGGCTTTTATTGCCGCGGTTTTGGAAAACAAGCCTGTCTATATTTTTGATGAAGTTGCGGCGGATCAAGATCCGCAGTTTAGACAGTATTTTTATGAAGTCATACTTCAAGACTTGAAAAAACAGGGAAAAACGATTATTGCGGTGACACATGATGATAAGTATTTTCATACCGCAGACAGGGTGTTGAAGATGGAAGAGGGTCGGTTAGTTAATTATAAGGCAACTCCCAAATAATAAAACCGTTTGTAGTAGGCGATTTATCGCCTCCCGTTTGTAGTAGGCGATTTATCGCCTGGGCGCTATTGGTGGGTTTAACTCCGTTGAGCTTCGGTTCGTTCCTATACCCACCTGACGCTTGCTACAAACGGGCCCTGTGTGGCGCAATTTTGCCAGGTGGCGCAAGTTATGGGATAATGTCTACCCTTTTTTTAAGCGCAACCGCCGCCCACCGCTTGTGTGGTTAACTTTTTGAGAAATGTGGGCCATTGGCAAAACTAGCGCTATCAATTCGACAAGCTGGCCCACTTTAAAAACCTGTTTTGCTACGCGCAACGCGTTCCTACGCCGTTGCTAAGGAACGAGAAAATTTAACATGAACAAATCGCAACGCAAGACATTAGTTAAGATTTTTCATGATCCGGTTCCAACGGATATCCTTTGGAAAGAGATTGAAAGTTTATTGGTGGCAACTGGTGCCAAAATCAGTGAGGGTAAAGGTTCAAGAATCCGGGTCAAATATATTGGTGTTCCTCCGGCGGTTTTTCATAGACCACATCCGAGGCCTGAAACAGATAAAGGTGCCGTGAAAAGTGTCAGGCGGCTTTTAATGGAAGCGAATATTGTTCCATAATATGAACCGTGACACTTTCTCGCATTTATCGTATCATTCTTATGTTTTTTTGGTCAAAGGAGAACATGTTTATGTTAAATTATAAAGGTTATATAGGTCAGGTTGAGTTTGATGACGAAGCCGATATTTTTCACGGTGAAGTGATTAACACGCGGGCCGTTATTACTTTTCAAGGGACAACCGTGCCAGAAATCAAAGCGGCTTTTATAGATTCGGTTGAAGATTATCTGGCATTTTGCGCCGAACTGGGTGAAGAGCCTGAAAAACCTTATTCGGGTGAATTAAGTTTAAAACTGCCACCACAAGTGCATCGAGATATGACACGGATTGCTAAACTTGAGAATAAACCAGTTGATACTTGGATTTGTGAACATTTAACCAAAGCCAGTCAGTTGATTTTATCTCAAAACGCCATTCGGTTATCTCAGTGAATCAAATAAATGTCAGAATCAGAATTGACAGAATCTCTAGTACAACAGATTTACCTTCAATAACGACAGGAATTGTATTTTATAACGGATTTATAAAAATGGATTAATAATAAGTCATTCAGGAATAAACCGTGAGTTTAGTACAACTTCTTTTAGGAGTAAACGGATTGATTGGCGGAATGGATTGGGTGAGTCAAAGAATGAAGTCAGTTAATCTGTTGAATCCGCCAATCCGTTGTCACTTTCAATAACGACAGGGATTGTATTTTAGAAAGGATTTATAAAAAGGGATTAATAATAAGCCATTTAGGAATAAACCGTGAGTTTAGTACAACTTATTTTAGGAGTAAACGGAATCTTGGGATGAATTGGGTTAATTCGTTTATCAACCTCGGCAGCCTTGGGATTATGATAGGTGGATTAACGGCGATGTCGCCTTTAAGACGAAATGAGATTATTTCTTTGGGCGTCAAAACGATTTTTGCCGTTGGCAACGTGACGGCAACGGTGGTGGAATTAATTATTTAACAAATACCGGAGGCAAGGTGGTTCGCCTTGCACGCCAGTAAATACCTTAAAACAATTATGCAATCAACACAGTTTACTCGAAATCGACTCGTTTATGCATTGATGGTAGTTATCGCGTTCGTGCTTGCCCTAGGTTCACGCGAAATTCCGGAAATGCTACCTGATTTTATCGTCAAATACGCCGGTGATACGCTTTGGGCATTGATGACTTTTCTTTTTATTGGTTTTCTTTTCCCGTCACTTTCAATGCTGAAGGTAGCCGCTATCACACTGCTTCTGGCATTCTGCATTGAATTCAGCCAACTCTATCGGGCACCTTGGATTAACGAACTTCGCAGCAATCGCCTTGTCGCTTTAGTCACTGGACGGGGTTTTTTGTGGAGCGATTTAGTGTGTTACATTGTTGGCGTTGCTGCCGGCGTATTGGGGGAAATGGGTTGGAATAAATTTTATGTTGGTAATCAACAACATGTTGATTCCTGAACATTTGGATATCTGAAAAGGGTCAAAAATACCGCGTATCAATCTTAATGGCATTGGGGCAAACCAGGTAGTAAGCGTAGGGTGGGCAAACACAAATCAACTGATTTGATAATACCGGTGATCGTTTGCCCACCATTCATTTTAATTGAATCAAGCGGCAGGGTGGGCAACCGATTGTCGGTATTAAAAAATAAGTCAGTTGGTTATGTTTGCCCATCCTACCTGGCTACCCAAGGCAAGTTGGCTTTAGACTCAACAAGGGAACACTTTTTGAGAATTGTGGGCCATTGGCAAAATTAGGCCTTTCATTTCTACAAGCTGGCCCACTTTATAAATGAAAAATGAAAAATGAAAAATGGAATTGTTTTGAGAATTGTGGGCCTTTGGCAAAATTAGGCCTATCATTTCTACAAGCTGGCCCACTTTTAAAACCGGTTTTGCTACGCGCAATGCGTTCAAAATTTTTAGGCGATAAATCGCCTACTACAAACTACATTCGTTTCTAAAATCTGGCGGTTTTTTTTTATTGTGGGCCTTTGGCAAAATTAGGCCTTTCATTTCTACAAGCTGGCCCACTTTAAAAACAGGTTTTGCTACGCGCAATGCGTTCAAAATTTTTAGGCGATAAATCGCCTACTACAAACGGCCGTGCCATTGGGTGTATTGTTTACTCCACCGAGACGGGCGGATTTGAATAAGTTGTCTATTCGTTATAAAGGAAAAACTGATGGAATGGGCTAAAATAAAGACACTTTACCCTGATAAGTTTATTTTACTGGGTAATCTGGTCGAAGAATCACTTTCTTCAAATCAATTCAAGATATTAGCCGGTGATATTTTGATGGTGAGTGAGGATGCCAAGGAAATCCGCAACGCGTATCAAGAATATAATCGAAATCGCCAAGGAAAAGAGGTACTCTATTCACTGCCTAGTACACCTGAAGAATTTATTGTGGAAAATGTGCCACTTTCCGGAATCCTTCAATGAAATTTGAATGGCAACAAATAAAATTTAGGCATTAATGAATTCATTGGTACTGATATTTTGGGCCAAAATTATGAAGTCAGATTCAGACATTCAACCTTGTCAGAATCAGAATTAACAGAATTTTAAAACTATTCTGTAAATTCTAAAATCCTGCAAATTCTGATTCAGACAATTAACTTTAGGAGCGTAGAAAATGCGATACAAACACATTGCCTTTTTAATTGCCGTGTCATTGGGGATATCGGTTGCCCCACCAGTTTTAGCTGATTCTCCTAAGTCTTGCAAAGCTCTTAAGGAAAAAGATAACTCCACTTTGAGTGGCGTTTACACAATTGATCCAGATGGCAACGGAGGTAATGAACCTTTTGAGGTTTATTGCGACATGGAAAGTGATAACGTTGGATTGACATTTTATCTCGTCACAAATGGTCTGACTACCTTTAAAGTGACTGATAATGACAGTTGTCAAGAATTAGGGTTAAAAATATTTGCTCCACGAACCGAAGAAGATTACGACAGAGCCAGACAATACTTGTTGTCAATTGGCGCACAAGGATCATTTGGTCCGTTAGGCGTATATAACCCAACCGATGGTCCTGGAACATCTTATACTCCGATGAATTCCGATCATGCGGGTACTCAGTTTGGTTGGACATCCACAGCAGGTGACAAATGGTGGATTTCTGATCGTTCAGACATCTCTGAACCCAGTGGGGATTATATTCACGGTGAGTGGCTTGGTATTTTGTATAACGAAGCTGGCAATGTAAGGTGGTACAATGATGCACCCGGCGGGTATTCTTATAGTAGTTATCTTTGTATGAGTGAAGATAACTATGCCGCCGTATCTGATGATGGCGATTGCCAGCATGCCAGTTATAACCTGAAGGACAGAACCTTGTCCATTCCTTTTGTGGAACTGCCCCTGCTTGACGTGTGGAGTGGACAACCGACCGGGGAAGTGGAATTGTTCAGCGGTGTTTTAAAGCAAAAGTATAAAACCACTGAGCATTTTCGACTGCTTTCTAAAACGGTTTCGCTGATAACCGATGGTTCTAGCTCGTCTTGCCCAGCCACCTATTCTTTTGACACTGGGGTGTTGTCTATTCCTTATATTAATGTCCCTACCACGGCGGCGATGGGCGGGAACAAGTTCGACAGCAGCGAGGTAGAAGTCTTCAAAGCCACACTGACGTGGGAGCAGCAGGAAAGGGTTTTTGTGGTAAAAGAAATTGAAAAGCTGCCCTAAGTTGTGACTGTTTAGTACAACGGATTTGGGGAGAGCACTCCTTGATTGAGGATTGGATTGGGTTTATTCGGTTATCATCGTCATTCGTTTATCCCTGTATGTAATTCGTTTATCCCCGTAATTCGTTGTACTCTATTAATGTACCTACCACGGCTGCCATGGGCAAGCGGGAACAAGTTCGACAGCAGCGAGGTAGAAGTCTTCAAAGCCACACTGACGTGGGAGCAGCAGGAAAGGGTTTTTGTGGTAAAAGAAATTGAAAAGCTGCCCTAAGTTGTGACTGTTTAGTACAACGGATTTGGGGAGAGCACTCCTTGATTGAGGATTGGATTGGGTTTATTCGGTTATCATCGTCATTCGTTTATCCCTGTATGTAATTCGTTTATCCCCGTAATTCGTTGTACTCTATTAATGTACCTACCACGGCTGCCATGGGCAAGCGGGAACAAGTTCGACAGCAGCGAGGTAGAAGTCTTCAAAGCCACACTGACGTGGGAGCCACAGGATAAGGTTTTTGTGGTAAAAGAGGTTGAACAGCGGCCCTAAAGTATTGTTAGAAATCCGATTTTTCCAAAAAATCGGATTTCTTTGAATCTTCATTTTTCATTTTTCATTAGCCGGCTGCACCAAATCCCCGGCACGCACAAACCCTTGCCCCACCGTAATAAACCGCAAACGTCTAGGCAAACCCGTCAACCAAATCGCCTCCGCCGTCGCACGAGCAAATTGCGCCGGATAAAAAACAACGCGATTATCACTCCCTACTGCTTTAACGCCCAACACACCTTCATCATTAAGCGACAACAAAGCCGCAGAAACTTTATGGGCATAAACTGTTTCAGTGGGAATACGAATTTCACAAGTAATACCGGCCGCCAATTCACCTTTAGGGTTAGCGACTTCTATCTCAATATTAAAAGTACGAGTGGCTGCATCAGCACGGGTCGAAATAAGCGAAATTTTACCCGTTACCGTTTGCCCGGTAACCAACCGCGCCGTCGCCGTGTTGCCGAGTTTTAAGTCGTGACGCTGCAATTCCGTCACTTCCCCCACAATCAAAAAAGGATTCTCATCAATCAACTCCGCCACCGTATCGCCGACAGAGACATAATCACCTTGCTCAACTGGACGTTGCTCCAGCACTCCGGCAAACGGCGCACGAATGATGGTATTATCAAGCGCGATTTGGGCCTGTTTGACGAGCGTTTTTGCACTTTCTAATAAAGTTAAAGCCTCGGCTATCTGCACCTGTGATTGATAACCTTTTCTCGACAACCTTCGCTTAGCTTTATATTCAAACTCACGTTGTTTGACTAAGGCTTGTGCCTCTTTTAAACGTAAGGCTCGATCATCGGTTGCCAAGCGCACAATAAAATCACCCTTTCTAACTCGTGCGCCGCGTTGTGCGCCGATTTTGACGACGTGCCCATCTATTTCGGCCCGTAATAAAACGGTGCGAAGCGGGGCAGTGCGCCCGGTTAAAACAATCTCACGAGTTAAGGACTGCGCTTTTTGTTCTCGTACTCGCACCGATATCAGGCTGGGCGGCGCTTTTGGGGGAACGGCCGTTGAAGGCTTTGCAACATCCGTCGTTTGCCCAGATAGCAACCAAGCGGCTAATGCCACCGCGATGAGTAAAGCTAGAAGGTAAGGCCTTTTTGTAAACAAGCTCATTTTTTTCAGTTATCAGTTATCAGTTATCAGTTATCAATAATCAGTGATCAGTTATCAGTTATCAGTTTTCTGTTATCAGTTTTCTGTGATCAGTTTTCTGTGAGGTAATTCCAAAAAATTAACATACCTATAACAGAATTATAAATTGCTTTTGCTAATCCCGAAGGTGCCTCCAGTGAATAGCTTTAGTAAAACCTGTGGTAGCGGTAAAGTAAAGCTTCAACCCCGTAGGGGTTGAATATGAAACCTGTGGGAAATGTGCCCCCGATGTGCCAACCCCGAAGGGGTTGAATGTGAAACGCAGTAATTCGCTACGCGAGATAATAGCCACAGGTGAAACCTGTGGGAAATGTGCCCCCGATGTGCCAACCCCGAAGGGGTTGAATATGAATAGCCTGAAAAGGTGAAACCTGTGGTAGTGGTTTTGTAAAGCACCAACCCCGAAGGGGTTGAATATGAATAGCCCCAGGTAGTTACACTGGCTAGATTAATCTCGCCCCGTTGGGGCTTGCCAGGGGCGCTGCCCCTGGCTATATTAATGTCGCCCCGTTGGGGCTTGCTAGGTAGATACACTGGCTATATTAATCTCGCCCCGTTGGGGCTTGCCAGGGGCGCTGCCCCTGGCTATATTAATGTCGCCCCGTTGGGGCTTGCTAGGTAGATACACTGGCTAGATTAATCTCGCCCCGTTGGGGCTTGCCAGGGGCGCTGCCCCTGGCTATATTAATGTCGCCCCGTTGGGGCTTGCTAGGTAGTTACACTGGCTAGATTAATCTCGCCCCAAGCCAAGGGCGTTGCCGTTGGCTCTATTAATCTCGCCCCAAGCCAAGGGCGGCGTTGCCGTTGGCTATATTAATTTCGCTTGCCTGGGGCTGACTTATAAAAACGGATCACTCTGTTAACTCTGATAACTGATCAGTGAAACCTTGATCACTGTTCATTGATAAACTGATCAGTGAAAAAATGATCATTGAAAAACTGATCCGTGAACATTGAGAGAAAAATTATGCCAGTCAAAATGGTTTTAAATAAAGGCAAAGTGCCGGTAAAAATTTACACTAAGGAAATCGACTCCGGTGCCCTTGATCAATTAACAAATATCGCTAAATTACCTTTTATTCATAGTCACGTTGCCGCCATGCCCGACGTACATGTCGGCATCGGCGCAACCGTTGGCGCTGTTATTCCAACTAAAGGCGCGATTATTCCCGCGGCGGTGGGTGTGGATATTGGTTGCGGAATGAATGCTACACGCTTGTCTATCAATGCCAGTGATTTGCCCGACAATCTTAAACGTGTTCGTCTGGCGATTGAAGAGGCAGTGCCTGTTGGCTTTGCTAAGCACAAGTCGATACAAGCTAAAAACTCAACTATCAAGGCACTTAACACCGTTCTTGAAAAGAAGATTATTGGAAAGCATCCGACTATCGCTAAAATGTTAAAAACAATCTATCGAACTTGGACACAACAATTAGGCACTTTAGGCGGTGGCAATCATTTTATTGAAGTGTGTTTGGATGAAAATCAAGAGGTTTGGGTGATGTTGCACTCTGGCAGTCGAGGTATCGGCAATGTGATTGGGCGTTATTTTATAAACTTAGCTAAGAAAGATATGGAACAGCATACAGCGCAATTGCCCCATCGTGACTTAGCCTATTTTCCCGAAGGCGCAAAACATTTTGATGATTATGTTGAGGCGGTACATTGGGCGCAAGACTATGCGATGTGGAATCGGCGCGAAATGATGCGTTTGATTGTTGAGGCGTTGCGTAAACCATTGCCACCGTTTAAAATCACTAAAGAGGCAATCAACTGTCACCATAATTATGTTGCGACAGAAGAACATTTTGGTGAACAAGTCTATTTAACTCGTAAGGGCGCTATTCGCGCATGCGATGGCGAGTTAGGCATTATTCCCGGCAGTATGGGGGCAAAATCCTATATTGTGCGGGGCTTGGGCAATCCCGACTCGTTTTGCTCCTGTTCGCACGGCGCTGGGCGCAAAATGAGCCGCGCCGCGGCGAAACACCGCTTTAACCAAGATGATATGGAAATACAGACGCAAGGCGTAGAGTGTCGCAAAGATAAGGGAGTCATTGACGAGATTCCGGGCGCGTACAAGTCAATAGATGAAGTGATGGAAAACCAAAATGATTTGGTAGAAGTCGTGCATACCTTAAAACAAGTGGTTTGTGTTAAGGGTTAGTTTTTAATACGCTAATGGAAAATGAAAAATGAGAGTACAACGGATGACGTGGATTAACGGATTGATTTATCTTAGGTTTTGCAAAAGAAAAATCTGAGAGTACAACGAATTACGCGGATAAACGAATTGACTTACCAACGGTTTTGCAAAAGAAAAATCTGAGAGTACAACGAATTACGCGGATAAACGAATTGACTTACCAACAGTTTTGCAAAAGAAAAATCTGAGAGTACTTAGGATGACGTGGATTAGCGGATTGATTTATCTTAGGTTTTGCAAACGAAAAATATGATATTAATTAATAATAAGTATATAATTTTACTATTAATTTTATTTAAATTTTGCAATACCGCTTTAATCCGGCAGAAATGCTGCTTTTATGGACAAAAAAGAAATAATTTAGGTTCTATTATTGCTTTGCGCTATTGCGAAATTTTGTCATTTTCACGGATTTGAAGTGAAACCAACCCCAAAGGGGTTGAATGTGAAACGCAGTAACTCGCTACGCGAGATAATAGCTGGGGTGGTGAAAATGATTAATGATTAATGATTAATGAAACGTAGTAACGAGCGGAGCGAGATAATTAAAGAAGTGTTTTTAAAATAATTAAACTGAAGCGGACTATTTTCTGGGATCATGTTTTAGGAGCAAAGGAACCTCCTTTTCATCACCCCAGGTTAAGTATCGAATACTTTTTGTTATTTTTATCGATCTGAAAAGTTTTAATTAATAAATGAGGACGTAAAAATGGAAGCCATTGAATTTACATCGAAATCACACGATAGGATGATACCCATTCCAGAACATTACAAGGACTGGTTTAAAAAACCAGTTAGGATCATTTTATTGGCAATAGAGTCATCACACGAGGAAAACGTGATGCCGGAACAAACAACCGATTTAAATCGGTTTGCCGGGACTATCTCATTGACTGAAGAACCGCTTGAATTTCAAAAGCGCATACGGGGGGAATGGTTGTGAACCAATTTTTGTTGGATACCAATATCATTTTGTACTTGTTAGGTGGACGTTTAGCCGAACCATTGCCCAAAGCTGATTATTATGTTTCTGTCATGACAGAAATGGAGTTACTGAGTTATCCTGCTCTTGATACACAAACTGAACAAAAAATTAGAGATTTTTTGGCACAATTGACATTAATCAATTTAGATGAGCCGATTAAGACAAAAGCAATTCAATTGCGCCGTCAACACACACTTAAATTACCTGATGCCATTATTGCGGCAACCGCCTTGACGTTAAATGTGCCACTGCTCAGTAATGATTTGCGTCTGAACCGTATCTCTGATTTAGAATGTAGACAATTAAAAATGCTTGATTTACCAAGTTGAACACAGTGAATTGGGTGCTATGATATAGTCGGAAGAAACGGATAAACGCTTTTACCAATCCGTTTATTCCGTTAATCTGTTGTACTCAATCCAAGCCACTGAAACTCACCCACTCGAATACTGACTCTCATTTTGAGTTATCTGAAAAATGGATAACGGGTGGGGTGATGAAAATTATTAATGATTAATGATTAATGATTAATGATTAATGAATTAAAGAATACTTGCATCGGCAAAAGTTTCGCGGAGCGAAACTTTTGCCGATGCGATTGTTTTTAAAGTAATAAAACTTAGAAAGGAATAAAAATGGGATCAAGTTTTAGAACCAAAGGAACCTCCTTTTCATCACCCCAGATAACGGGTATACTCAACATGGGCATAACTTGGATTTCCTGGGGCGCTGCCTTAGGCTATATTAATATCGCCCCGTTGGGGCTAGAAGATAGTTACTTAAGTTATTTTTGTTTCTCAAAAAGTCCAGTTTGTTCCCTTCTTGAGTATAACTCCTAACGGAAAAAGAGAATTTCAAGAGGTTTGGGTGATGTTGCACTCTGGCAGTCGAGGTATCGGCAATGTGATTGGGCGTTATTTTATAAACTTAGCTAGGAAAGATATGGAACGGCATACAGCGCAATTGCCCCATCGTGACTTAGCCTATTTTCCCGAAGGCGCAAAACATTTTGATGATTATGTTGAGGCGGTACATTGGGCGCAAGACTATGCGATGTGGAATCGGCGCGAAATGATGCGTTTGATTGTTGAGGCGTTGCGTAAACCATTGCCACCGTTTAATATCACTAAAGAGGCAATCAACTGTCACCATAATTATGTAGCGACAGAAGAACATTTTGGTGAGCAAGTCTATTTAACTCGTAAGGGCGCTATTCGCGCTGGCGAGGGCGAGTTAGGCATTATCCCCGGCAGTATGGGCGCAAAATCCTATATTGTGCGGGGCTTGGGCAATCCCGACTCGTTTTGCTCCTGTTCGCACGGTGCCGGGCGCAAAATGAGCCGCGCCGCTGCGAAACACCGCTTTAACCAAGATGATATGGAAATACAGACGCAAGGCGTAGAGTGTCGCAAGGATACGGGAGTTATTGACGAGATTCCAGGCGCGTACAAGTCAATAGATGAAGTGATGGAAAACCAAAATGATTTGGTAGAAGTCGTGCAGGTTTGTGTTAAGGGTTAACTTTTAACACACCCCTTGCATCAGTGCCATTAACCGGCTTCTTGCCAAGATATACTAATGAAAAATGAATTCCAGGCAAAAGTTTTTCTCCGAAAAACTTTTGCCTGGAAATGAAAAATGAAAAATGAACGTTCCGTATAAATATTGGATCCCGGCAATTTGCACTTTGTGTTTTTGTTAAGTACAATATCTAAACCGACGTGACTACTTTTCGTTCTCAAGTATTTTAAAGTAAAATTCTCAAGAACAATTTTGTCCGTCATTTTGGGCATATACTAATAGGTTAGATAGCAATTCTATTGATAACTATTGACATGCTTACCTTTATGGGTAATTCAACAATTATGAATAAGGGAGTATCAGCCCTTTATCCCCTCGCCTAATGAGAGCTTAGGGTTACTTGAATGCTTGAGAGTCCATTTTTTTGACGTGGAAGGCTAACCACCTCAAGTGTTTATAATGATACTTTAAAAATAACAAAAATGTCAAGTTTTTTGAGATAATGTCCAGCCAATATCAATAGTTATCAATATTTTTGGGCCGACTATATAAATTATTACTAATGCGAATTAAGGGTTGAATTGACTCTGATGAAATCAATGAGTTATAAAAACGTCTTGATTGAAAGTGATTTGATAAGGTTTCTCAAGTTCAAGTTCAAGTTCCCTCCGATCAAAGGGATTGTCGGGATCGTCGGGACTCGAAATTAATTTTTAATTTTTAATTCGTATTGTCACTTACTTTGGAGAATAATCGTTTATGAGACATAAGTTGTCTTTACTTCAGATATCGCTGATAGGTTCAGTCTTGATGTTAACAGGGCTGCCTTCGGCACAAGCAGGGTGCGTCGAAAGTATGCTCTCCCTTGCGAATCAACATCGACAAACACATCGACAAACCGCGCTCGTTTTGTCGAAGCAATTGACTCAGGTGGCACAGCGTCAGGCAGAGAAGATGGCTTGGAGCGACGACCTGAGTGGCGACTTGCCTTCGGATGAAATCGAAGCGACGGGTTATGGAAAATCGCGTTTGGGCTTAATTGCCGCAGCAGGACACCGTTCGCCGGCTCAGGTAATCCGTTATTGGATGAGTTCCCAAAGTCGCGACGATATCCTTGACGAGAACTACACCGATGTTGGCATTGGCTGTGCCTTTGATCCTTCCAGTTCTTATCAATACTACTGGGTTATGATTTTTGGTGGTGGGCAGTCTCAAGCCGGACACACCGAAACGAGACGGGAGATAACGACTCAAGGACGACAAACCGCGCAAAGTCTGCTCTCCCTGACGAATCAAAATCGACGAACCGCGCTGGTTTTTTCGGAGCAGTTAAATCAAGCGGCACAGCGTCAGGCTGAGAAGATGGCAAAGAACCTTCACTCTCAGGTGTCTTGGGATGAAATCAAAGCGACGTATTCCAAACCGCATTTGGCTCTAATTGTTGCGGCGGGATACCAATCGCCGGCCGATGTAATCCGTTTTTGGATGAGTTCCCAAAGTCGCGTTCATCTGCTTGACGAGCGTTTCAGCGACGTGGGCATTGGCTATGTCTTTGATTCTTCTACGCCTTACCGTCACCACTGGGTGGTGATTTTTGGTGGTGGGCAGCCTCAAGCCGGATACACCGGAAGTCTGTTGACACATCAAGGACGACAAACCGCGCAGAGTCTGTTGACACTGACGAATCAAAAACGGCGCGCCGCGCTCGTTCATTCACAGCTCGTTTTTTCGGATAAGTTGACTCGGGTGGCACAGAAGATGGCCCAAAATCCTCACTCTCGCCTTGAAGGCGACTTGCCTTCGGATGAAATCAGAGCGGCGGGTTATGACAAACCACATTTGGGCCTACTGCTCGCGGCGGGATACAGTTCGCCGGCGGAAGTCTTCAATTATTGGATGAGTTCCCAAAATCGCACTTATCTTCTTGGCGAAGACTTCACCGACATTGGCATTGGCTATGTCTTTGATTCTTCTAGTCCTTATCGTCACCACTGGGTGGTGATTTTTGGTGGTGGGCAGCCCCAAGCCGGATACACCGGAAGTCTGTTGACACAGACGACTCAAGAACGACAAACCGCACAGAGTCTGTTGACACAGACGAATAAAAATCGACGAACCGCGCTCATTTTTTCTGAGCCGTTAAATCAAGCGGCACAGCGTCAGGCTGAGAAGATGGCAAAGAACCTTCACTCTCAGGTGTCTTGGGATGAAATCAAAGCGACGTATTCCAAACCGCATTTGGCTCTAATTGTTGCGGCGGGATACCAATCGCCGGCCGATGTAATCCGTTTTTGGATGAGTTCCCAAAGTCGCGTTCATCTGCTTGACGAGCGTTTCAACGACGTGGGCATTGGTTATGTCTACAAGCCATCCAGTCCTTACCGTTACTACTGGGTTATGATTTTTGGTGGTGGGCAGCCTCAAGCCCCACGCACCGAACGGAAACAGGATATACCGCAAACCACGCCAAAGTTCGGATCGTCTGATGAATCAAAGAAGCCGACGGCACTGGCGGTAAGTGGTGATGGGCAACCTCAAGCCCCACGCACCGAACGGAAACCGGATATACCGCAAACCACGCAAAAGTTCGGCGCGTCTGATGAATCAAAGAAGCCGACGGCACTGGCGGTAAGTGGTGATGGGCAACCCCAAGCCCCACGCACCGAACGGAAACCGGATATACCGCAAACCACGCAAAAGTTCGGCGCGTCTGATGAATCAAAGAAGCCGGTTGCACAGACTAAGAAAAGTCTGCTCGAAAAGACGAATCAAAATCGACGAACCGCGCTGGTTTTTTCTGAGCCGTTGAATCAAGCAGCACAGCGTCAGGCTGAGAAGATGGCAAAGAACCTTCACTCTCAGGTATCTTGGGATGAAATCAAAACGACGTATTCCAAACCGCATTTGGCTCTAATTGTTGCGGCGGGATACCAATCGCCGGCCGATGTCAGCCGTTTTTGGATGAATTCCCAAAATCGCGTTCATCTGCTTGACGAGCGATTCACCGACATCGGCATTGGCTATGTCTTTGATTCTTCTACGCCTTACCGTCACTACTGGGTTATGATTTTTGGTGGTGGGCAACCTCAAGCCGGATACACCGGAATGAGACAGGAGATAACGACTCCTGAACGACAAACAGCGCCGTTGATGCCGGCCGCACAGGCTAAAAAAAGTCTGCTCAAAAAGACGAATCAAAAACGACGAACCGCGCTCATTTTTTCTGAGCCGTTAAATCAAGTCGCACAGCGTCATGCAGATAAAATTGCCCGGAGTGGCCGCCTTGATGGCAGTTTGCCTCAGGCTCAAATCAAAGCGGCGGGTTATTCCAAACCGCGTTTAGGCTTAATTCTCGCGGCGGGATACAGTTCGCCAGCGGAGGTAATCCGTTATTGGATGAGTTCCCAAAGTCGCACTTATCTGCTCGACGAGCGATTCAGCGACGTGGGCATTGGTTATGTCTACAAGCCATCCAGTCCTTACCGTCACTACTGGGTTATTATTTTTGGTGGTGGGCAACCTCAAGCCGGATACACAGAAATGAGACGGGAGGTAACGACTCAAGAATGGCAAACCGCGCAAAGTCTGCTCGAAAAGACGAATCAAAATCGACGAACCGCGCTCATTTTTTCTGAGCCGTTAAATCAAGTCGCACAGCGTCAAGCAGAGAAGATGGCCCAGAGTGGCCGCCTTGATGGCAGTTTGCCTCAGGCTCAAATCAAAGCGGCGGGTTATTCCAAACCGCGTTTAGGCTTAATTCTCGCGGCGGGATACAGTTCGCCAGCGGAGGTAATCCGTTATTGGATGAGTTCCCAAAGTCGCACTTATCTGCTCGACGAGCGATTCAGCGACGTAGGCATTGGTTATGTCTACAAGCCATCCAGTCCTTACCGTCACTACTGGGTTATTATTTTTGGTGGCAATTATTAGTATAGGTAGGCCCCAATCAATGCCATTAAGTTAAGGAAAAGGCCCCGTTTGTAGTAGGCGATTTATCGCCTCACGCGCAGTGCAGTAAGGCGGAAGTTTCCATACCACCCTAACGCCAACGGCTGAAGCCGTTGGCTAAAGTACGTATCAAGGTACTTTAGATGAGTTAGTCGGCATCAATAATCGAGGCTTTTAGCCAACTAAAGCCGTTGTCTAAAATTGAAAGTTATTTTATAAATCTTTGTTCATTAGACATTTTTCATTTTTCATCTCGATATTAAAAAGTGGGCCAGGTTTTGAAATGATAAGCCTTGGTTTTGTTAATGGCCCCCAATTCAAAGGCCATTTATTAGACATGCAGAAATTGGCAAAGCCATCGAGACGACGTTCTTCGCTCAGGCTAACGCTTGATGGTTAAAATACAAGTGTGGGCCAGGATTTGAAATAATAAATGCGAATTAAGGGCTAAATTGAATCTGATGAAATCAATAACTTATAAAAACCTCGTCATTGAAAGTGATTTTATAAATCTTTGTTCATTAGACATTTTTCATTTGATCGCGAGATATTAAAAAGTGGGCCATGTTTTGAAATGATAAACCTTGGTTTTGTTAATGGCCCCCAATTCAAAGGCCATTTATTAGACATGCAGAAATTGGCAAAGCCATCTCAACGACGTTCTTCGCTCAGTCTAACGCTTGATGGTTAAAAGTGGGCCAGGTTTTGAAATTGTTACAGCAAACCGAGAGATTGATTACCATCGTTTAGTCAGTTCTTGCGGCTCAGGTATTTAACCTTTGGCAACTTGAGTTGAGGCCTTCTTGGTGATGGCAACGTTGCCTTTTGCGTTTAAAGATGCGAATTAAGGGTTGAATTGAATCTGATGAAATCAATGACTTATAAAACAGTCTTTCTGACAAACTAAAAGTTTTGTATTCACTATTAATATCAATGAGTTATGAATATTTTACCCATGGCTAAATTGGTGAAAATTGCCCAAAAACAACTTTTCAGTTTTTTGGACTGAAAACCTAAATTTGTAATTCCTTGTATTTGAAAGGAATCATAAATATTTTCATCTGTCAATGCGTAAGTCCTAACTCCTATAATCCGATTCGTTAATTTCTTAATTCGTTGTACTATACATAAGAGACAAGGTACCATAAAATGCCAATGACAAGATTATCTTTAGTCATTTTGTTGGGCACACTGAGCTTGGGAGCGATTTATCCTTTTTTATAAATCCTTTCTAAAATGCAATCCTTGTAGTTATTAGTATTTAAGGTGATTATGAAAATAAGCATTGTGTATAAAGAAGAGAATAAATGGTATATTGGCCATTTACAAGAATATCCTGATTACGAAAGTCAGGGCGAAACTTTGGACGAATTAAAGAAAAATTTGTTGGATATATATCATGATATTAAACAAGGATTAGTCTCTGAGGTAAAACCCTTTAAAGTGTTGGAATTGAACATTTGAAAAGAAAATATTTAATAAAAACGCTTGAATCAAAAGGTTGTGTTTTTGTACGTCATGGTGGCAATCATGATTGGTCTTAAAAATCCGCAAACAGGTAAAAGTCAACCCATCCCAAGACATAAGGAAATAGAAGACGGTTTGGGCAAAAGAATTATTAAAAGACTCTCATAATTAGGAACCTTACCCATTACTTGGGCCGTTAAATCACCCAGCTGCAATTGAAAAGGAAACCAAAATACCAACATCCTCGACAACACGATCCATTGTGGCACTTATAGGCACACTACGTCAATGTGGTTTGGCTCCTATTTTGTACTCGCTAATTGACAGAATGTGAATAGAAGCAATTCCTTATAACTTGACGGTTAAAATACAACTGTGGGCCAGGTTTTGAAATGATAAGCCTTGGTTTTGTTAATGGCCCCCAATTCAAAGGCCATTTATTAGACATGCAGACTTCCTTAGCTGGACAGAAATTGGCAAAGCCATCTCAACGACGTTCTTCGCTCAGTCTAACGCTTGAGGGTTAAAATAAAAAGTGGGCCAGGTTTTGAAATGATAAGCCTTGGTTTTGTTATACTCAGCAACTTGCGCTTTTGTCGACAGTTTAGTTTAGTTTAGTTTGTGGCCTAAGTATAGTATGGGTGGATGTTTACAAGTTTATTGATTTTCGTTCTGAGGAAACTATGAAAAAATTACCTATCGGGATTCAAACCTTTGCCGAGATAATCAAAGAAGAATATCTGTATGTGGACAAAACTCGACACATTGCCGAATTAATTCAAGCGGGAAAATACCTATTTCTTTCCCGCCCCCGCCGTTTTGGGAAATCTTTACTGGTTTCAACGCTCTCGGAAATATTTTCTGGAAATAAGGCCCTTTTTCAGGGATTATATATCTATGACAAGATTAAATGGCAATCCCATCCGGTGATTCATATTGACTTTGCGGCTATTGATTTTTCAACCGAGATTGATTTGCGAGAAGGCTTAATTCAATTAATGGATGGAATTAACGATGATGAGCAACTCAATGTCGATAAACGGGGGTTTAAAGCCTATTTTAAAAATATTATTGTGGCATTGTCTAAAAAATACGGTAAAGTCGTCGTTTTAGTGGATGAATATGATAAACCCATTGTTGAGTATATGGATGATATCGAAATGGCCGCCAAAAACCGCGAAATTCTGAGAAACTTTTTCGGTGTGTTGAAATCTTCGGACGCTTTTCTGCGTTTCGTGTTCTTAACCGGGGTATCCAAATTTGCGCGGGTTTCGATTTTTTCCGACTTAAATCATCTCCTGGATATCACGCTCTCGAAACAATTTGCCACCCTGCTTGGATACACCCAAAACGAATTAGAAAGTTATTTTGATCAACATATGCAAACGCTTTGTTTTGAATTAGGGCTAAAAAAGGCCCAATTGTTGGCTGAAATCAAGACTTGGTATGATGGCTATTCATGGAATGCCAAAGATCGAATGTACAATCCCTTTTCGATTCTCAATTTGTTTGCCATGCGGCGTTTCAGTAATTATTGGTTCGCAACCGGTACACCAACCTTGTTGATAAAATTAATCAAACAAACTAGGCGAGATATCACGGAGTTTGAAAACAAAGCCGTGTCAGAAATTATCTTTGATAGTTATAACATTGAGAACCTGAATGTTTTCGCGCTGTTGTTCCAAACCGGTTATCTTACCATCACCCACGTTGATAAAAAAGCGAGAACGCCTCAATATATTTTGAACTATCCCAACTTTGAGGTGAAAGAAGCCTTTATTACCTATTTATTTGAAAGTTTTACCCAAAATGGTTTAGAAGAAATACAACCCACTGCGGAAGAGTTACGCAGCTATTTACAAACTGAAAATATTGAAGGCTTTATGAATCTCATCCGAGCCTTATTTGCAAAAATCCCGTATCCGCTCCACATTGAACAAGAAGCCTATTACCATTCGTTGTTTTATATGATTTCGATCTTGATGGGTGTTGAGATAGATTTAGAAGTGCTAACCGATAAAGGACGGATTGACGGCGTATTGACGTTAGAGGATAAAATTTATTTGATTGAATTCAAATATGGCAAAGCCGGCACATCGATGGATACCCTGACAAACCAAGCTATTAAGCAAATCCGAACCAAAAATTATGAAGAACGCTTCATGAATGAATCACGCCCGCGTCTGTTGCTGGGTGTCGGGTTTGTCGAAAAAGAAATGGGCTATAAACTGATAACTGATAACTGAAAAAGAGATGACAAAATAAAAAATTATCCTTCTAATTAATCAGAAATCCGATTTTTCAAAAAAATATGATTTCTTTAACACGAGTACTTTGTCAATGTTCTATTGACGAGTAGACTGAACACTGCTATAAATAATTATGACGGTGTCAAGTATAATAGGAGTCGGCCAGTTTTAACTTGGCATTGCCAAACACTTTCTGGCACTGCCAAACTACCTGCCAAACCAAAGTTTGGCTTCCTGCCAAACTAAAAACGTCGGCAAAAGTTTCGCGGATCGAAACTTTTGCGTCGTTTGGACTCCACATTAAAAAAGGAGTCACATCATGTCAACTTTAAAAGTGAAAAATCCGATAGCTCGCGCCCCTCTTCTGCGAAAAGGTGGCGCACATGTTAAAGCTAAGTCCAGCCAACGCGCTCAAGTTAAAAGAGATATTAAAAGGGCGCTAGAGGATTGGAAAACGGGCAAGCGTTTTAAAACTTGAAATTTTCGGCCCTCTAATTCGAGATCAATTGATTTCAGGGAGAAGGCGTTAAGTTCTATTTAAATGAGGAGATTAAAATGATGAAACTTTTCAATCACGATGTTGCTTTTATTGCACTTATCAATCACAATGTTGCTTTTATTGCTAAACAACAAATTCTAAACTCTTTTTTGAATGCCGTCTATAAACATAAGGCGGTTGCAAAACCTCCGAGGTTTTCAAAATCTCGGAGGTTTTTTTTTAGGTTAAAAAAAAGCAACTACAAGGATTCGTTATAAAAAAGGATATAAAAATTCGCCTAGATGAAAAGCAACTGCAAGCCGATTCTTTCTAAAAGCAACTACAAGGATTCGTTATAAAAGCAACTACAAGGATTCGTTATAAAAGCAACTACAAGGATTCGTTATAAAAAAGGATTAAAAAATATGATTCTAACGGATGAAAGTTGATAGCTTATTAACACGCCAACCCCAAAGGGGGAATTAGCTTATGTAATGATTAACAATTACATAAGCTAATTATTAATTAGGCTTCAACCCCAAAGGGGTTGAATGTGAAACCTGTGGGTTTTGGTATCACAGCGTCAACCCCAAAGGGGTTGAATGTTAAGAGCCACTGGTTACACTAAAGGAAAGCTCAAAAAGGCCTCAACCCCAAAGGGGGAATAGCCCCAGGTTACACTAAAGGAAAGCTGTTTGGGAACCTGTTTATTTACAGCAACAAAAGTTCATCTGATACTCGGTGCTGTATAAAACTCCGCACTGCCAATGCCAGCGGATCACGTTTTAATTGAAGAGATTGTTCTGCCGCCCTTGCAGCCTGGTCTAATTTATCGGCATTGAGTAGCGTAATTGATTGATAAATAAACTGTTCTGCTTGAGGCTCAATGCTCAATGGTATCGACAAGTCAGTGCCACAGCGGGGGCAGATAGACGTATCTCGTTTAAGACGCGCTTTGCAAACAGGACAACGTTCCATCACGACTCCAAGTAGTAAAGAATATCAGACAATTGATCCATCGGCTCCTTCAGCGCCGCATAATCTTCCTTGGCAATCGCATCATTGATGGCTTCAATGAGATTGACCATATCTTCCCTATCTTCGGCAGAAGCGTCTTCCAACATACGCTCGGCCTTTTCTACCAGTGCCCGCGCTTGGACAACGGCATGATGACTGTCGATTTTCGGTTCAACAACCACCGCATCAGTACTCTCTTCTCCAAAGATTTCCAGAATGCGTTCTTTGGCCGCTTCCATTTCGCCTTCCTCAAACCGGGAAATGGCGTTATCGATGACGATAGATTTTTCTAGGCCGGACTGTTTTTCTATCGCCGACACATGAAGAACGCCGCTTAAGTCTAGTTCCAATTTGAGTAAAATGGGATTATTCGCGGGCGCTCCACTTAGGCCTTCCACCATAAATTCACCAATTTGGATATTGTTCAAGGCATCAGGTTCTTCTCCCTGAAAAACCTGCACCTTTACCTTTTCTTGGTTATCCACCATCGTGTAAAACACTTCTGTTTTGGAGATTGGCAGAGAACTGTTTTTGTGGATGATTGGAACGTACTTATAAAGGTAAAATTCTCCGTCAAGTTCACCGATGGCGCTAGTGCCGTATGTATAGGGCGTAATATCAACCAACACGGCCGAGACATCGGCCCCAGCAATCATCGCAGCCTGAATAGCAGCCCCAGTGGCAACGCATAAATCAGGATCCACTTCGAGACGCGGTTGTTTACGAAATTCTTCTTCAAGGCGTTGGCTAACCAATGGAGTACGAGTACTGCCACCCACCAGTAAAATTTCATCAATATCAGAAGCGGTGAGATTGGCCCCTTTGAGGGCAATGTGAACGGCCTCCAACGTTTCGTCGATATAATCACCAATCATCTCTTCGTAATCATCTCTGGCTAATTCCAGAGACAGATGAACCGGCGCACCGTCATGCTCATCTAGGTATTCTTCTTCGATAGTCACAAAGGGCTGAGCAGACAACGTCTGTTTAGCAGCCTCGGCGGCGCGATTGATACGCGCCATGGTTTTACGCGATTCTCGGATATCCAGCCCCGATTTCTGTTGAAGATGTTCGACAATGTGGTTAATGATTTCTTGGTCAAAGTCATCACCACCCAGTTTGTTGTTGCCGTGACTGGCAACCACTTCTACGACATCGTCTTCAATGCTCACCACTGACACATCAAAAGTACCGCCTCCCAAGTCGTACACCAAAATGCGTTTGTGCGCTTTTTGGTCAGCTTCATAAGAGAGAGCCGCCGCGGTAGGTTCATTAATCATTCTGACCACTTCCAGCCCGGCGATTTCACCGGCTTCGCGAGTCGCTTGTCGTTGCGCGTCGGAAAAATAGGCCGGCACGGTGATAACGGCTTTGTGGACAGGTTGATTTAAATACGCTTCGGCAATGCCTTTGAGACGTTTCAGGAGAATGGCCGATATTTCTTGCGGTGTGTAGGCTTGTTCGGCCATTTCCACCTTAGCTTCTTCCCCCATTTGGCGCTTGATGGATTTGATAGTGCGTTCTGGATACAGAACATATTGGTTTTTAGCCGGTTCCCCCACTAAAACCTCATTATTTTCGCCCATTCCCACAAAAGAAGGTAGTATTTTACGGCCCACATCTTCAATCACTATTGGTTTGCCATTCTCTACAATAGCGATTTCTGAGTTGGTAGTGCCTAAGTCGATGCCGACGATGACTTCATTACTCATTACTTTTCCTATTTATCAGTTCTTTCAGTTATCAAATCAGTGATCAGCAGTGATCAGTTCTTCCAGTGATCAGTTATCAGTTCTTTCAGTGATTCTTTCAGTGATCAGTTTTTTCAGTGATCAGTTCTTTCAATGATCAGTAATAGTAATTCATTATGCGAATTAAGGGTTGAATTGAATCATAAAAAATATAAAAACGTATTATCCAGGGGCGATGCCCCTGGCTATATTAATGTCGCCCCGTTGGGGCTTTTCTATTAGCCCCTTCTGTATGTGTTACACAATTCACCATTCACAATTAGCATCGTCCCTACGCCTTTTTATTGACTTTGACTTCCGCTGGGCGAAGGAGTTCGTCTTCCCACATAAAGCCTTTGCGTAATTCGGCGGTGACTATTCCGTTTTCTAATTGTGGTTGGGAATCAATTTCAACCGCTTGCATACTGTGAGGATCAAGTGGTTTGTTCAGCACTTCTAATGGGCGTATTTTGTAACGGGCTAATAGTTGTTCAAGTCGCCGCAATGTCATTGCTTGTCCTTCTTGCAAGCCCCGAATCAGGCGGGTTTCTCGTCGACAAAAGCGCGTCCATGAAGAAGGAGTATAGCTGTTGAGAGTTGCCATACTGGCTTCTAGGCGATCATAGATATCTAAAAACGCCAGTAGTAAGGGACGAGTGTTGTCACGGACTTGGCGGCCTTGTTCACTACGACAATGCTCTATTTCTTTAGTCAATTGCTCATGGCTAGATTGCAAGGTATCGAAGGTTTCCTTGAATAAATCCAAGGCGTTTTTCACTTGGCGTGATTCTAATTTGACTTCATTGCGTAGCGCCGCCAATTCAGTAAACAGGGAAAATAAATCGGTTTGTTGGGTTTCTTCGTTTACTTGGTAGCTATCTAAGTAAGCGCTAAATTGTGCTATCAGTTTTTCTTTAGTGGATTCGTCCATAGTGCTTATTTATAAAGTCTCTTTTTTCTTTGCACTCCCATGTTTGTAGTAGTGGCTTTAGCCACCCTGTTTGTAGTAGTGGCTTTAGCCACTTTTAGGCGATAAATCGCCTACTACAAACCCAGCTTGTTCTTCAAACAAGAGATTTCCGATTCAGGCTTTCTGCTAAGGTCTGAGTGAATAATTCTTCTGTTGGGCGTTGCGGTGTGCCCGTTTGCATGCCGCGCTCTAACAAGGTATTGAGGCTCTGTGGTTCAGAGTGAAAGAGTTGGTATTTCAAACGTTGGTGTCGCGTTTTAATCGCCTCAAAAGCGGCGCGAATGTTTTGGAATTGTTCAGGCGCTCGCTCTGGCGGATATTGTCGCACTTTTTGCAAATAGGCCTTTTTAATCGCCTCATCCGTTGCGTCTTCAGTAACACCAAGAATATCAAAAGGGGTTTTCATCGTTTTTTCGGTTTCTGGCGTGGTGAGGGAAAAATAGGAATATCGAAATCAGGCACTTCTATGCCCATATCTTCCAAACGACTGAGAAGATTGATAAATTTCATCAGTTCCGCTGGAGTCATGTTTTCTGGATCCATGTTTTCTAAGGCTTCCATTTCGGCCTCAATATCATCAAAGTCGTCATCGTCAAAAGGGGCGAACGGCACTATTCCTCCCCCAATCGGATTCAAAAATTCCATAATCATCAAGAAAGTGCGCTTATCGCCTTGCTGATCGGCTTTTTCAGCGACCTCTTTAAGACGATCCATCTCCGGCATAGAGATTTGCCAGATAATTCCCTTCGCCTTGCCATAGATTTGATAAAAAACAAAGGCTGGCCGTTCAGGCCAACATTTGAGGGCCTGTTCAGCAAATTTTGTCAGTAAATCATGATGTTCCAGCTTTTTGAAACATTGACAAATGCTGAGCATTTCGTCTGGAGAAAATTCAAGTTTCACGGCCTTTTGCAGCAGTGCCTTCACTTGCTTCACCGCTTCAGCCAAAAAAGTGACACCTTCTTCAGAATAGGCGTTGATCAGACTGACCAATTCTAACATTTCTTGCCGAGAGGGTAGGTCGTTTTTTTTGCTCCCTGACAACAAAGGCAAGATGTCGCTAGGGTTAAGGCTTTGACTTTTGCTTTCCACTATCGTCCGAAATTGCCCCAGCAATCCACCGCCTGCCAATTGTATTCCTTCTTGAAGTAATTCAACCGCTTGTGCCACGTCACCTGTGGATTTAGGCTTAGCCACAGCCGCGGTAGTTTTTTTAGCTTTTCTTTTTCTCGTTTTAGGCTTGACAACTCCCTGAGCTTGCAATTCTAACAAAGCTTGATTGATTTGAACAACACCGCTACGTTGGCTGGGTTTTTCAAATTGGGCCGCTTGCTCTAATTCATTACGCGCTGAATCGTATTTGCCGGACTTAATTAATTTACGGGCATGGGACAGATGAGAAGATCGGGCAATTTGCCGCGCCTTGATATTGATAGGATCTACTTTTAACAGGGTTTTGGCAAATGCAGCGGCCTTTTTAAAGGCGGTTTTACGGGTTGCCGCTTCCATTGCTATCAATAATATATCACTTTCTTTAGGAAAATATTTAACGGCCGTATCGACCCATTTGTTATAATTATGTTGGTCGTTATTGTGCTTATACCATTGAATGAGTTTAATATAACTGGATTTGTCATCGGGATCGAGGCGCAGACTTTCGGCCAGAAAGTCTGGCACATCCACATCATCAAACACCTCACCACGTTTTTCAGCCAATTCCACAAGATGGCGTAAAATTAAGGCGGCTTTGAGAGCATTGTCTTTTTCTTTGGGGTGTTGTTTGAGACTTTCAACATGAGAGCGCCAGTGTTTCTCGGCCTTCAACAAATGCCCCAGTCGTTCATGGCTAAGAGCAGCGATGCGATTTTTGTCATAAGCCGATAGCGAGCCAAACGTTTTTTCATAGAATTTTACACCCGCTGGATAGCTCGGCAACAAGGCAAGGCAAAATTGACGACTGTCGCTCTCACCAAAAAAGTGCTGGTGAGCGGCAACCACTTCCATAAGTGCTTTGTGGCTGTTTTGCTTAGTCGCCGCCTGCAACAACGTGGAAATGAGTTTGAGTTGCGCTTTATCCCATCCCTTTAGATGGGCTATGAATGCCTGTTCGCGATGGCCTAATTGAGACAATCCATCCAATAACGATTCAAAATCCTGCCCCGCCATCCGTATCAATTTAGCAAAATGGGCATACGGTGACTCGGCCGGCACTTTATCCAACAATTGACGGGCACCGTTTGGATCGGCATTAATAATAAACAGTGCCTTTAGAATGGTGCGAAAATCTCGATAGGGAGAGCGGAAGGGAATTTGTTTGAGAGACTCTTCGGCGATTTTGTCGTCCCCTTGAGAATAGGCCCCCAACGCCTCTTTGACTAGCGCATAGTGTTTAACTAAGGTGGCCTCTTCGGGAAAGGCTTCTGCCACTTCGATAGCTCCCGCGAGCAGTAACGCGCCAAATTGGGCCTGTAACGGCCCTATCGCGGCCGGTGGCAGATGTTCAGTAGATTCCGTGAGTAAGTGAGCGGCCCTGATATGACGGCCGGCCCGAATGAGCCAATAGATATACTGTTCGATAAGTTCTTTATCTGGACACCAATTCGCCCGGTTTTCCCATAACACGGCCGCTTCTTTGTACATCCCCTTGTCGGCCAAAGTTTGAGCGCGTAACAAATAGGCTTTTGCCAGCGCCGCTTGCCATTCCTCGTGCGGCTGTTTTTTTACTAATTGTTTATAGGCCTCAATGGCCTCTTTATAACGACCTTTTGCCAACAAGTCGGCTGCCAAGGCTGGCGAGGTTTCAATGGGGCGGTTATGGGGAATTTTTTTCTTCTTACGCATTGGATAGTTATCAGTTATCAGTTATCAGTTATCAGTTATCAGTTGTATGTTATCAGTTATATGTTTGTAGTAGTCGCTTTAGCGACTATTAGCGCTCGTTATGTACTTTTGTTTACCCACTTATGCCCCCTTCGGGGTTGATATGTATATGATACCAAAACCCACAGGTTTTTATTCACATTTTACCCAAAGGGGTAAAATTTATTTTAGCTTTGCGTCGTTTATTGTGATCCGAAGGTTTGCGAAGCTAATTGTGAAACGATGTAACTACGCTTTGCGTCGTTTATTGTGAACCGAATTCTATTTATACCATTTTTAATCACGATTGTTATTTTAACCGGGTTTGCAAATTGATGCCATTAATGAACAATTAATTATTAATTATTTTCATCAGCCTCTCCCCTTAAGGGGAAAGAGATGGGGCGAGGTGCCAATTGTTATGGTGTTAAGTATAATAAATAATTACGGTATTGATAAATAAAATGACGCGCCATCGATACGCGAACAGGGTTTTTTGAGGGGGGTAACCCTTTATCACCTATCAGTTTCTAAATCTGCGCTTTCAACACCTTTCCAATAACAGATACTATCCCTTAAAGGGATATCGGAAGGGGCGAGCCAAGTCACATCGATAGAGGCAAAAGTTTTTATAGCGCAGAAAAACGCATTCCGAGAGGGGTGTGTCACTTTTGTCAAAAAACGCTTTACGAGTTAGTCCGTTTATTTAGCTTCAGGAGTAGTTTGGCAGTCGTTTACCGGAGTCCAAACTTTAGTTTGGCAGTGCTTTCCGTCCAAATTTAAATATGGATGTTGAGAGTTTATGAGCTAGCAAAGTGTGTAGGGTGTGTAGAGCTTCGCTTCGCTGCACTGCACTGCACGACTTCGTTCTAGTACACGAAAGCGGAAATCACACCGCCACCCACCAGCCAACAGCTAAAGCAGTTGTCTAAGAGCTCAAGTACCCTAAAGGGCACTGGCACTATGAGGTTTAGCCAACAGGTAAAGCAGTTGTCTAAGAGATCAAGTGCCCTAAAGGGCACTGGCACCATGAGATTTAGCCAACAGCTAAAGCCGTTGTCTAAGAGCTCAAGTGCCCTAAAGGGCACTGGCACTATGAGGTTTAGCCAACAGGTAAAGCCGTTGTCTAAGAGATCAAGTGCCCTAAAGGGCACTGGCACCATGAGGTTTAGCCAACAGCTAAAGCCGTTGTCTAAGAGCTCAAGTGCCCTAAAGGGCACTGGCACCATGAGGTTTAGCCAACAGCTAAAGCCGTTGTCTAAGAGCTCAAGTGCCCTAAAGGGCACTGGCACTATGAGGTTTAGCCAACAGGTAAAGCCGTTGTCTAAGAGATCAAGTGCCCTAAAGGGCACTGGCACCA
>Ga0190343_1000037_pt1 | contig 71924 bp, 39 predicted proteins | sample 48721312_MG_FD_161664 | JGI IMG/M metagenome (GOLD analysis project Ga0190343, IMG submission 161664) | Hydrothermal vent microbial mat bacterial communities from Southern Trench, Guaymas Basin, Mexico - 4872-13-1-2_MG | ecosystem: Environmental > Aquatic > Marine > Hydrothermal vents >... | reverse complement strand
CGAATGCACGGATATAAATGCCTAGCAACGCAACCATGATGGCGAGTCCGTAGATGGAAATGTCTTGATCGGCGATGTCGTTCTTGAGCCACCAGAGCCTTATCAGCAAAACGCCCGCTAACAGGGCGGCGACGTTATCCAAAATGCCCAACAGGTGAACGGCGGTGAAAAAGCTGATACCATGTCCTAACCATGCCAGTGCTGCCAAGGTTGCCAATAGGGGGCTGGTCCAATTCAAGAGCCAGAATAAATTCTTACTGGCCTCACTTTGAGAACGGAGAGTTTTGTCCCTAAGCCAAAAGAGGCTCCCCGCCAGCAACACCTCCTGTAAAGCATACCAAGGTAACAATGAGATAAACTGGGCATCAGGTAGCCAAACTAACCACATCGTATGCACTACCCCCCCTAATAAAATGACACTACCGGTCAACCATCCGCGTGCCATTGATATCCGTTGGCTCAGTAAGCCAAAGACCAAACTTAATCCCGCCAGCCAAGTAATAGTAAACAAGCGTTCTCCCAGCGAAAGGCCCGGTATATATATCACGCTTAGCAGGGCCGCACCGAAACTGACTGGTAGCCAGTAGCGCATGGTGCTTATCACAACTGCGCGGGCTTCTGTTAAAACTTGAGTTTTTGGCGCAAAATGTGAGGCTAACAATAGCCCCGTCGTCCACAAGCTCAGTAGTAACGGCACGTTGAACCAAGCGTGGAAGAGCAATAATAGGGTATTCAACAGCGACAGTAGGAAAATATGCGCAGGTAACCGCTGGGGGCGCAGACTTAAGATGTGGAGGAAGGATAAATTAAGCAATATCGCCAAAGTGATAAAGTACACCCATAAGCCTTCCTTCATTTCTCCCAGTAAATATGATGAGGTTGCCACTGCTATCACTAGCAATATGAACCCTAGTAGGATAAAAGGCCAAACAAATAAGGGTTCAGCTAAGCGATTGATTTTCCAATTCTGACCATAGCGTTGTGACAGTGTTCCCAATCGCAACAACAGATTACTCCAAACGATTGCGCTAAAGATAAAGAACGTAGTCTCCCTATCAGAAACGGGCTCAAACAGCGGAAAAAGCGCACTCAAGCCGCTGAGAGTCAAAGTGAAGCCGGCCAACCACGGCAACCATCCCCACTCGGCATTGCGGAACATGAGCAATAGATACACCGTGACGATAAGTAGGGTATGCCACAGCGGAAACTCAAGCATCAACGTATCCAGCCCAAAACCGCTCAACACCAATAGGAGTCCCAACACTGGCCAAAAATTGGGCGCAATGGCCCACTGCTGCCAACGTGCATTTAGGCGAGGTAGTCCATAGTTACTGACTCCCCATAAAACAAAGCCCCAAAACATCAGGGCATAAGGGATGAAAGCGGGTACAATGCCTTTTTGTAATGCCGCTCCCCAAAAGAAATCGGTAACAGCGATGCTCAACAGTAGCGCGATACCAACGCCGCGGATTGCCGGTGCCCGGTTGAGTGGACGTAAGAGCGGTAATAAACCTATTGATAGTAGGACGAATATAACCGGCAACCCACTTTGCCAACTGGCAAAAAACAGAAATAGACTATTAAAGAGTGCCCAGAGGTAAATAACGCCGGCTGTATGATAGAGAGGCCATTGATATAGACTTTGCCAGCTTGGATAAACCACAAAGGTTTGTGCCAGTATCGCTAGGCCTATTGCCAGCACGGCCAGTAGGGGTGTTATCTGCGCCGCTTCTAATAAGTACAGCACCGATAATCCCGAAGGCAAACCATACAGGATGAGTCCACCCAAGCAAGCACTCGCTATTAACAAATAGCTATGTAATTGCAAGCGATAGCGTTGCCCGGCCAGCAAAAAAAACCAGAAAACCATGCCAAGTGTGAAAAGTAGTCTCGCCGTTTCGCCAACATTAAATAACGCACCGCCCACACTCAACAAGCTGAGCGTAAAGACAGTCCAATGTACCATCTGTTCAGCTTTTATGCGCCCGCCCTTCGCGCCATAGCCGCCCTGCCAGCCTAAGAAATATACCCAAAATCGCGGCAACCTTAGAAACCCTAAAGAGAATAACCATAGGAATAGCGCATAGCCGGCACCGAGAAGAGGTAGCCAGTCTGCATTGCTTGAACTCAATACAAATAACGCACTGCCTAAAAGAATAATTGCTAATGGCAATAATTCAAGCCGCCGTGTATACCCGGCTAATAATCCGGTAACCAGTGCTCCCCAAAAGGCCGAAACTGACCAAGAAGCGTTTAGCACTACCTCTCCGGTCGTCAGCGGATTAAAGAGCGGATCAAGAATCCGCCATAAACCTATCACCCAAAGTAAAAACATGGCCTGTTCTAAAGGCGGTTTAACCATTTCAAAACGGCGAGGATAAGTCTCTTGCCGCACCGGTAACCACCACAATAAGGTGAAGTCGGGTAAGACTCTTTGATAAATTGGGGTTAGGGAGGATTTTGGCTGGTTTGAGTCTTGTCCGCCGGCACTCATCCGCAAAGTTTGAGCCGGTAAATAAACCAGACGATAATGGAACCACCACAACAGTAACCATGTCCCCAAAGCTAATAGAATGACACCTTTACCAGTAGATGCAGGGAAATAGTAGTTTTTGAGTAAGGCACCCGCCGCGCCCAATACGACCAACATTGCATAAAATAACACCCGGGTTCGCAGACTCAAACTCAACCACAGTAAAACGCCGCCTACCACAACGAGTAACCAAGCAAAAAATATCTCAGTGTATATTGCGGCTAGGGTGATACTCAGTGCTAAACTCAACAGGCTACTGTTGAACAATATTTCCGTTTCTTCCCTTTGCAAAGATTTCCACCAAGCCAACGCAGCCCACAGCACTGCTAACATGATTAATCCGCTACTCAATTGATATATCCAATCGACACCAAAGGAAAGCGGCGCATAAAATAACGTCACGGTAGTTAAAGCTGTGACGATATACCCTTTATAGGGTTCAATCTTAGGTTTTTCTAGGGAGAAAAAACCTTCTTCGCCCGGAGATGTGGCCGGCTGAGGAGACAATTTCAAACGCCATAATGCGCCCCCCGTTGCTACCAATGCCGTAAGCATACCAACCACGCTTGGTGAAGCATGATATAAACTCCACCCCAATACTCCCCCACTAAGTCCTATCATCACACGGTAACACACTAAAGCAATGGCGGTTGATTCACGTTTTTGGGCAAAACCCTGCAGGAGCATGATTCCGCCAAGTCCGGGTAAACTGAGTAAAAAATACCAGTGATAGGGAAAATGTTGCAAAATCAATAAGGTATATAAAGCGCTTAAACAAGCCAGTAATAGATAAAGAGGCGGTAACGTTAAATATTTCCACAGCATTAACCCATACAAAACGGCAGCCAAGATGAGGCTCAATGTAATCGTTGATAGCGTGGGCGGTAGGAATGTTTGCCCGGGCTGCGAGAGCAACAATGCCAGCACCGATAGCGCATAAATGACAAAGCTAAAGTGGCTGAGCAAGGCTTGTTTATTAACCCATTGTTTAAATTGGATATCGACATATAACAATAGTAAACAACCAGCCATCAAAAATGGCCCGGCATAGCCCGCCGGCAAATCTATCCCGCTCTCCCAAGTCAGCAGGAAAAATGACACTAGGGCCGCATAAACCAAGGTTCCAGCAGCATAATAAGCCATTTTACGTTGATCTATAAAAATGGAATGCAGCCAATGCCGACTAAAGCGCAGTAGCGCATAGCCCAATATACCCAATAAGCTGATATGCAGCCCGGCCAATAATGACCAATGTGGCACAACGTTTAGTAAGGGTTTGGCAAATTGTAGGGCCGCTAATCCTATAAATAGGCGCGGATGTTCGCCTTGTAAGGTACGTTCTATCACGCCAGAAGCGATGCTGGTGGCTATCATAAACACGCCCACTGCGATAAGAGACAACAACACCGCTAAACTGACCCACCCTACGTGAGGCATCCCACTTTGAATTAAACGTACTGCGGCGGTGAGATTGAGCGGCACGAGCAATACGCCGAGCATGAGTAAAACATTGCTGGAAGTGAACAATTCGGGACGACGCCGGCGTATTTGATAGCCTCCCCCAAACAAGATTAAAGCATAAAGGCTGAGAATGAGAAAAATCGCTAATGCCTGAGAAAAGCCGGCCGTATAAGCAACGAGAAAAATTGAGCCAGAAACAAAGCAAAATCCCCCAATAAACCAGCCGATATTTTGCCAAAGAAAGGGCATCAGAATCTGCGTGATAAATTCACGGCTTGGCAGACGTGGCAACCAAGCAACGCGTCGAGATTTTGCAGGTTGAACCGGTTGGGGAGTCGGTTTAGGGGTTGATTGCGTTTCCACAGAACCTATGACCGATTCTGGCGTTTCCGCTGGCACACTTACCGGTTGAGCTATTTCCGCAGTCACTGGTGCAGGAGTTTCCGCTGGCACAGTCACCGGTTGAGCTATTTCCACAGTCACTGGTGCTAGGGTTTCCGCTACTACCCTCACCGGCTCAGGTGTCTGGGTAGGCATGATTACCGGTTTAGGCGGTTGATAGGGAAGTTCTACTTGTTCGGGAGATGGTGCCGGCGTGTCTGGCACCGGTTCGATTTGAATATCAGCAAGCTTGAACTCAAGTATCAATGGCCAAGGTAATTTTATTGCACCTTGCATTCGTTTATTCACGGAATCCCGCGCCGATGTCAGTAACGACTGCTGCTCACTATGAGTCATCTCTAACTGCCCACACACTTCAGCGTACATCTTATCTATCTGTTCGCTTAACGCTTGATAGTCAGTTGTACTTATGTTGCCAAGTTGGGAAGACTGTTTTGTTGCTAGATGTAACAATACCAAGCTAGTGAGTTGGGTATGCCCGGCCGTTTTATCCCCATTATCAATACTATCGCTTTGAGTGGTAGTATTTTTCGAGGCGGCTAGATGTTGGCGGGCAGTGTAACCGGGGCTGTCGGGGTCATGTAATGGTGGTTTTTTACGACGAGTGTTTAAGTATCCTAGCCCCATTCCTAGTAGTATCAATACGATAGGAATGATTGCCAATTCTTTAGCTAGAATGAAAAGTACAACTGCCAAAAATAAAAAAATAATCCATCCCATAATGTTCTCCTAAGTACCTAGTGCAAGAAAGCGGAAGTTTCCAGACCACTTCAGCCAACAGCTATTCAGGCTAAAGTTTCGCGGAGCGAAACTTTAGCCTGAACAGTTGTCTGACAGCTCAAGTACCCTAAAGGGCACTAAAGTTTAGTCGGCTTTAGCCTTCTATCGCTTTTAGCCATGAGCCCCCGCTACTACTGGCAGGATGGTATGGGATTTACGCTCTCCAGCACTAGGTTTTCAGCCACCAAGCTTCAACTTTGTCCGAGTCGAATCGCCTTTTTGGGGCCGTGTTTTCAGTCGGCACGGTTCAACTTTGTCGTCGAATCGCCTTGCCTTTTTGGGGCCAGGTTTTCAGCCACCAATACTCAGTTTTGTCGTCGAATCGCTTTTTTGGGGCCGTGTTTTCAGTCGCCACGGTTCAACTTTGTCGTCGAATCGCCTTGCCTTTTTGGGGCCAGGTTTTCAGTCGCCACGGTTCAACTTTGTCGTCGAATCGCCTTTTTGGGGCCAGGTTTTCAGTCGCCACGGTTCAACTTTGTCGTCGAATCGCCTTGCCTTTTTGGGGCCAGGTTTTCAGTCGCCACGGTTCAACTTTGTCGTCGAATCGCCTTTTTGGGGCCAGGTTTTCAGCCACCAAGACTCAGCTTTGTCGTCGAATCGCCTTTTTGGAGCCAGGTTTTCAACCACCAAGGCTCAGGTTTGTCGTCGAATCGCCTTTTTGGGGCCGTGTTTTCAGTCGGCACGGTTCAACTTTGTCGTCGAATCGCCTTGCCTTTTTGGGGCCAGGTTTTCAGTCGCCACGGTTCAACTTTGTCGTCGAATCGCTTTTTTGGGGCCGTGTTTTCAGTCGCCACGGTTCAACTTTGTCGTCGAATCGCCTTGCCTTTTTGGGGCCAGGTTTTCAGTCGGCACGGTTCAACTTTTGTCGTCGAATCGCCTTGCCTTTTTGGGGCCAGATTTAAAATGAATGGCTCCTGAGCACTTTGATAAATCCGTTATATCAAGCAACTTGGACTATTTATTAATCATTAATCATTAATCATTAATCATTAATCATTAATCATTAATCATTACAGAAGGTGCTATTTCTTTTGCATCTTAGCTTTCAATGCTTCCAATTCCGCTTCCACATCATTGTCTATTTCCATTTGCAGAAATTCCTTTTCTAGCGGTGAAGACTCACCTTCAACTTCTGCCAACGCTGCGGTGCGATCTTCCAGGTATGCCACCTTGTCTTCCATTCGGTCAAAGCGAGTTTGGGCATCCAAACCTGTCTGGAATTTATCCAGCGTTTTGTGCATATGTTGACGAGCCTGAGCGGCACGTTGGCGAGCAATCAAGGTACTGCGTTTCAGCTTAACTTCCTCCAACTTCGCCTCCAGTTGATGCCGTTGGTTTTTCAAACGTTCGCTCGTTGCCTTAGCAGTCTCCCATGCTGGCTTTAAGTTATTGACCGTGTTATCTATTTCATTTTTCCGGGCGAGGGCGGAACGCGCTAGTTCTTCCTTATCCGCCTCTAAAGCGGTTTGCGCCTTTTTCAGCCATTCCTCAGACTGGCGGCGATGATTTTCCAGCTCCCGTAGTAACTGTTTTTCACTGGCAACCGCATCAATCACCCCTTCTTTGGACTGATTGATATTTTCTGCCATTTCGCGAATGATCTGTTTAATCATCCGCTCTGGCTCTTCAAGACGATCAATCAAATCATTGACATTGGCAGTCACAATGTCATTTAGGAACGTGCCTGAAATAATTTAGTCAACTGGGAATGGTATAGCTTGATTAAATTATTTCGTGCCTGTTCCTATTATTTATGTGTACTCATAACCATCTACCCTTTGAATTAATTGGCAATATTTATATGAAATCCCAGAAACTTTCTTTTTGCCAATCCCAATATCAAAACTCCCACTTGCTCTGACCACAACACGCCCAACATACGTGCCTATCTTTTTCCCCTTAGTCACGACCGCTTTAACAATGTCACCCGTTTGAAACCCTTTTACTCGCTTGTGTTTTTTTGGCCTGGTTCTCGGAAAACCGTATTGGTTCATTCTGCACTTCTGCCTTGAACCACGTCCCTTAGCGGTGATAATCAGAGGTGTTATCATTTTCGGAATAAAAACGTCGCTACCACTTTCTCCGACACAAGCTGCGTCTATCCAATGGTCTTTTGGATAGCCGCACGAAGTACGGTTAAATTTGGTTCGTCCACCGCTTGAGAAAGCAATAGGTAAACCAAAGCCTTTTAAAGCATTGCCGGTTGCATAACGGGTGGCATTGATAGCGGCAGCATCTTTTAAGGATGCTGTAGCAATCGTTTGAATTTTCTTCAAGCGTTTGGGTTTGCGCTTTAGAAATTCCTTAATGTCCTTGTTACCCTTATCGATGTTACATGGAGTACAAGCCAAGGTCAGGTTGGAGACTCGATCAGAGCCTCCTTTGCTACGAGCTTGGATGTGTTCAATTTCAAGCGGTACGTTTTTGGCACCGCAATAAACACATTCGCGGCCCCATTTTTCTAGCAAGTACTCACGCAATTCATATCCAGCCAGTTCACCTTGTTGATATTCGACACCAGATATTTCCGGTTTTTGTATTTTCTGAGTATCAAACCTAACCGTTTCAACTGCTATTTGAGTGAGCGGTGCTAACTGTGATAACTTAAGCATCCAATTATTGACGTTTAAAACTCGTGACCGTAATGACGGTGGGAGCCAACCTGTTGGCCGCCGTCGATTTAAAAACCGTGCTGGCCTATAACGAGTTTTTCTATTTCGCCGTGTTCGGCGTATTGCCCGTCTTGAGTTAAGGTCTTTTTTGATCTGATATCCCCGATGGTTTAGATTGCCTGCCCAAATAACCTCTGAGCCACGGTCAAAATGTCCAACCAAAGCGATCCCGGTTGTGCGGCTGCCTAGATCAAATTTGATCTCAATAGGCTGTAAATCGCCACATAAGCGGTGCGTCATAATGATTGTGAAAGGGTAGCGTCGGTAAACAGCAGCCTTTCCCTTTTTTAATAGCTTGCGTGCTCTTGCCGGGTGACAAGGCATTAACGGTTGTTTATTGTGATCTAAAACAAAAACTCTTTGCATAAGTTGTTACCTAACTCAGCTAATGCTGGTAATGGTCTCCTAGCCAATGTTATAGGACGGTTTTTTATGAAAGCCACACTAGCCGCACCTAAAGACTTGTTTAATGACTCTCCGCAGGGTCTCGGACTGGAGATGCATCACAAGAGTGCCTATATTTTCGTCCCTAACGTCGTTCCGAAGAACTGAAGCGGGTAACTTTAAAATAACTTAGTTGACTAAGTTATTTATGGACAGTTACTTATACGTTTAAAGATATTAGCCATAATAATCTCCGTTGTGTTAGTAAGATTACTCTCGTTAGGCTTTTGAAATGATATAGACTTTCAGAAAAATAGCTCCAAAAAAATCCTTTGGAAAATTTTATAAAACGTGAGTTCGACTTATTTTTCAATTACTTATATAAATTTTATCTTAATCAATTGTTTGGAAATAAATATTTGATTCAAAAATATTTTTTAAGAATGAAACCCTTAGATTAATGCGTTAATAACCCGAAAATTGTGGGCCATAGAGTGTTATACCCAAATTTTGCTTGTATTGAAAAGTTTTAACTGATTGATTTAAAAGTCATTATTAATAACTTTTTGATATAATTAATAATTATATAAGTCACTGAGATTTAAAGTCGAACTCACGTTAACAAGGCCAAAATATTTATCTGAAACACGATAGGTTTTGTTCCGTGTAGGCCGCAACGACTACTCAATATATCATATCGGGCATACACGCATAAGTGCGTAACGAGATAATAGCGTTAGTGGAACCTGTGGTTATTAAAATGGATATGTCAACATGTCACCACTTTTCCAGATGAGCGTTGGTTCTTTACTCTAAGCCATAAATCTCATCTCTCAAGGTTTGCTGGGTTCGTTGCAATTGTTTAACTTGTTCGGTTAAAGTTGCAATCTCGGTTTCAAGCTCACGGCGTCGATTCTCGCTGGTTTCTAGATCATCCAAGATACGATTGCGTATTTCTGCTTCGCGTTCCGAAGGGTTGCTCAGTGCCCCTATGTTTTCCCGCAATTGTTGTTGACGTGACAGAAGTTGTTTATATTCAGCTTCTAGCACTTTGACTTGATTGCTCGTGGCTGACTCTTGTTGCTGTTCAATCCAATGGTTTTCAAACTTGGCGTATATTTCATCATCCAACAAGCCATCAGCGCGGATTTCTTTGACAAAATCGGTTTTCCATCTGGTAATATCTTCCTCACGTTTATGCACCGTGCGTATTTGAACCGTAAATGAGGTATCACCATTGGCCGGTACTGTGACTGACCACCGTGTGTGGCCTGCCATCGCTAAATCCGGTTCCTGCATCTGGTAATATTCACCTTGGTTGGGGTCGCGTCGCTCAATGTAAACCGTCGTTTCCCGTTTGACGTGGCTGGTTAAAGTGTAAATGTATTCCGTAACCTCGTACCGTTTCACGACTGCCCGACGTTTTTTGCTGTCAAATTCTACCTGAAATGGGTTCTGCAAACCCCGCTCACTAGTTTCACTGACGACAATCCCAAACTCAAGCGCATAAGGCAAATGAAGTTCATCGCCAACGCCGGTGAATCGCATGAGTCCTTCACCTAAATATTGTCCTTCCTTAATAAAAGTGACTGGCCCCTGTTCGAGTGCTTTACCGGTACTGTTCCGCAAGCACCACACTCGCAAAGGATGATTAGGCATTTTGTCGCCATTATAAACACAAATCTCTTGATAAGCGATTGAGTGATCAATAATCGGTACCATCGCCGACTGTTTCCGCCGGACTGAAACGGGCGTTTCTACCTCATAAGTCAGGAATTCCGGTTCTGCATTGCCAATAAGCATTGGCTTAAAATAGGCGTTGCTGACCTTAAGATCACCTAACGGCCCAGAGCGAGATAGAAATGCTGTTGAGTAGTCCGTATGCGCCTGACCTTTTTCACGCAAACGAACCATATCCAATAGATCGTTTATCAGTTTTAGCAGATGTTGACCGCTTTCAGAAGCCGTTCGCAAGCTCTTTTTTTGTTTCACATTTAATGGGCCATAAAATTCTTCTTGCAGTAATTCAGAAATTCCCAGAATTGCACTAAGCGGTGTTCTAAGCTCATGGCTGATATTAGTGACTGACTCAACCACAAGAGGGTTGTCTGATATTGCTTCTAAAGCCATTGGATCATCGGAAACTTGAGGGCGAGAAGGCACGTAAGATTCATACAAGTTATATTTAAACGAGATGGGCCGACCTGATTTCAAAGTCAGGATGACATTTTCCAAATCCTCGTCCAAACGATTATCAAATAACCCCCAGCCCAATAAACGGGCTTGATTTTGACCCTCACTGACAAGTTGGTAGCTCACTCGCCAAGTTGGACTCGGTGCGAGATACCCAATTTCTAGATCATGTTCGCCTTCTGATAGCCGTATCATTAAAGCAGATCGAGTCTGTTCGGTTTGGCTTACATCCAAAAAGAAACTCACATCAGTGGCGGCCCGTTCATCATGAAGAGACAAGCCAAGCACCTTTGCAATCGAATAGAGCCGAATATTGCTTGGATCATTACCATCTTGCAAAAGTACTGTTGCTGTATGGGTTGATGGTTCTAGCGATGTTTCAACACCGATCAGACGACCGGTGGCTGTTTGTTTTGACTCTAATCGAAGTGTGATGTGGCTGCCACGTAAACTTTGTAGCAAATCAACCATACTGGAACGATCAGTTAATTTGATTGATAATTCATCCAGCACAGTATCGGCAGGTGTTTCATAATCGACACTGAGTACTGGTTTCCCATGGCGGTCGATAATACTCAAGCTTTTCAAAGTGTCATTTAGGTTTTCACGCGGAACAATTAAAGAAAGGCTGGTACCGTTCACTTGTCCTCGACGTTCAAAGTAACCGATACCCTGCTTGTATAGGGTTAATTTACGAATGGGTAATTGAGTCATGCTTTGTCCTCCAATCTAATGTTATGACAGTTTTAATGCAAATAACTCGATGATCAAGTTTTTGATGGTTAGCCTGGGGATCAATCCCCAGGCTAAAAGCTCAAGTCTGCTAAAGCAGACTCACCTTGGCTAAAAGCGAAAAATGCTATCAACGTGCGTGGGTTAGTACCCTTTAGGAGACTTAAAAATAACTCGATGATCAAGTTTTTGATGGTTAGCCTGGGGATCAATCCCCAGGCTAAAAGCTCAAGTCTGCTAAAGCAGACTCACTTTGGCTAAAAGCGAAAAATGCTATCAACGTGCGTGGGTTAGTACCCTTTAGGAGACTTAAAAATAACTCGATGATCAAGTTTTTGATGGTTAGCCTGGGGATCAATCCCCAGGCTAAAAGCTCAAGTCTGCTAAAGCAGACTCACTTTGGCTAAAAGCGAAAAATGCTATCAACGTGCGTGGGTTAGTACCCTTTAGGAGACTTAAAAATAACTCGATGATCAAGTTTTTGATGGTTAGCCTGGGGATCAATCCCCAGGCTAAAAGCTCAAGTCTGCTAAAGCAGACTCACTTTGGCTAAAAGCGAAAAATGCTATCAACGTGCGTGGGTTAGTACCCTTTAGGGTACTTAAGCTTTTAGCCATGAGGTTGAGCTACTGGTGGTAGTGGAAAACTTGATCATCAAGAATAACAGATTTTTTGCATTGGAAGAGTAGTTAACTGGCACGATCTCACTCCAACCAACCCTTCGCTTATCTTTATTACTCTAAGCCATAAATCTCATCTATCAAGGTTTGCTGGGTTCGTTGCAATTGTTTAACTTTTGTTCGGTTAAAGTAACCCTAATTTGGCAATACCGCAAAATTCGGCAGAAAGGCCGCTTTTATTCAGCGACAAATCAATAAATTAGGTTCGATTACCGCTTTGCGCTATTGCCTAATTTGCCTATAGTCGTCCGCTCCAGCGATTTGTTAGTGATATCTTTTTACCATTTCCAGTCGCGTTGTTTCCTAACAATCAGCCAGCCTAAAAGTTTAGTCGGTTGTGGGGGAAGTCTGTGTAGCTTCCTTTTCTGCCTGTTCATTCCAAATGGGATTGTCAGTGTCTTGAGGATGCAGTTGTGCCATTTCATCGGGATAAATGTGCCAAAAAGATTGATCGATAGCACCATCCGCGTAATGACTCTTCCTCTCATGATCGAAGGGACACCACCAGTTTTCCACGATTTTAACCAAGTAATTTCCATACTCAAATAAAGCGACGCTTAATGGACAATAGAGCTTACAATTAAATAGCCAAAAACACTTATATCTACCAATGATGCTTCTCCACCATGACGATTTGCCCATAACAATCTGGGTTTCATACGTGTATCGATGGGTTATCCATGAAGGAACAAAATCCCAATAGGATTTCAGGTTCTTTGCCCCAACTAACTTCAAATGAAGCCGTACTAGCATCAATCCAACCACCAAAAACGGTATAAGAACCAAAATTGGAACATAAATCAGCGGAATACCAATGACACGTTTCCAGAAGGGTTGTTTGGCAAAGTTGCATCCAATTTGTACTCTATCCACAATATTTAATTCTCCTCAGGTGTGTTACTTCCAATTAATTCCCTTCTTGATGAATAAAGGGTGGCATTTCTATTTTCCCGCTTTGAGCAAGAACGGAAAGCGATGGGGTAGTGGTGCAATCTGAGACTACCCACGTACATATTATCCTATATGTTGAGGATGAGTTGCAAACCCACAATCGAGATTGTCTAAACATTTCATCATCTGTTCAGACAATAAAGCTGTATTCCTTTAGGAACGTGCATGAAATAATTTAGTCAACTGGGAATGGTATAGCTTGATTAAATTATTTCGTGCCTGTTCCTAACTTCTTCAATTGTTAAAAAAGCAGTTTATTATGTGTACTCATAGCCATCAGATATTTGGATTAATTGGCAATATTTATATGAAATTCCAGAAACCAAATTCAAAGCCAATTCCAATGTCAAAGCTACCACAGGCTCGCACTACTTTACTCCCAACATACGTGCCTATCTTTTTCCCTTTAGTCAGTTAAACTCAGCCCCCTATGTCGCCATAAGGGACTGGTCTTCCTCAAGGCTGGTGAGGAACAACACTTTATAGAGCGATAGCCCTGTTTCTAGCTCAAAGTGAACAACGTATCGACCGTCTTGAAACGAGATTGCTTTTTACCTGAAGGCCACGATGATTTAAATTACCGGCCCAGATCACCTCTGAGCCACGGTCAAAATGGCCAACTAAAGCAATGCCAGTTGTGCGGCTGCCTTTACAGAATTTGATCTCAATAGGCTGCAAATCACCACCTACACGGTGCGTCAGAATGATTGTGAAAGGGTAGCGTCGGTAAACAGCGGCCTTTTCGTTTTTTAAGAGTTTGCGTGCTCTTGCTGGATGGCAAGGCATCAACGGTTGTTATTTTCCCTTCCCCCACAAATACTCTATTCGAGGTTGAAGTTTTTCGGAGAAAAACTTCAACCTCGAATGCATAATTGTCACCTAACTCAGCTTGCGCTGGTAATGGTCTCCTAGCCAATGTTATAGGACGGTTTTGAATGAGAGCCACACTAGCCTTTCCATCAGACTTGTTTAATGGCTCCCCGCAGAGTCTCGGACTAGAGAAGCATCACAAGAGTGCCTATATTTTCGCCCCTAACGTAGTTCCGAAGAACTAAGGCGGGTAACTTTAAAATAACTTAGTTGACTAAATTATTTATGGACAGTTACTTAGTCAGTGAAGAATGTGCAACCACATAAATACCCAAGTTGGGCTTGCTTTGAATTTGCGCAAGTGCCAACATCTGTGTTGATTTGATTGTTAGATGCCCAGTACATCACTTAACCTTTGCCATTTAAGCCACTGTTTCGATTGCTTATCGTTGTTGCACAGATATAATCGCATTTCATCAGTTAGAGGATAACCCTCTTCAACCCATTTAAACGCGAGATTACACCTGTGATAAGAAAATGTTATCGCAGACAAAACTAACTCATCAAATGGAAAAGTCATTATTAATTTTTCTGGCAAGTCTAACCTTACCAAACCATTTTTTAGGGTATCGACTACCTCTTTTAAGGGTGTATCTAGTAGCAAATAAAAGATGTGCCCTGATTCCGAATTTTTAAGTTCCCAAATTCGCCCTTTATTTGCAATGCACAAAAATCCATTTTCACTAATACCCATCATTTCTGAATCGTAAGCCCGTTCAAATACGGGCACGTATTTAAGAGTAGAGCCATCAGCCGCTTTCGCTTCCAGAAATTTATCAGGGCAAACTGATTTTAAAGTTGCTATGACACTTTTTGTATTCATTTACCTTTCCAAAGCCTATAATGTATAGGCTGAGCAGTCTTTTGGGATGGTAGATTATTCGCTACATGGCTAACCAAAGAATTAATTTAGATATCCAGTAAATTATTGTACCAACACCTACAGGAATTGATATTAATATTACAATAATAATTATTATAACCCATCTCAAAATATCTAAGCTGCCTTCTTCAAAGGAATCATTATATTTGTATTTATGCCCGCCACTGGGTGAATCAATCAATCCTAGTTTGAATAATTCGTTCTTTATCGTCTCTGGAAAATCGTGTTTATACTGATATTTTGCGCTTTTTGGGAACTGACTCGTTAAACTACCCAATTTTGTTCTTGCATGTTTTTCCAAAAACAAATCAATATTTTTCTGGTATTCGTCATTCCTAACACCAGATAAAAAATAATACTTCCCAGCAGTCACATCATCATGCATCAGAGCTAATACATTTCCATAGTCTTCAAATAACTCTTTGTCATAACCAGATTGGCCTATTTTGTCCCTTAATATTTCTTTAGCTCTCCAGATACGGCCTTCATTGATTTCTTTTTGTATTTCCTTGTCCATTATTGTTGGCTAACGATTAGCATGACGCGCACAGTTTTTATCGGCGCTGCTGAGTAAAAAGAGGGCCCCTGTTTTTTTTAGGAAATCCAATCTTGTTCGTCAAATGGTTTCCCCGTATGAAATATATATGTTTGGTCTCGCCAGTATTTATATTTTTCTAGGTTTGTTTCAATTCCCATTCCACCTGCATAAAAATCAGCCAACATAGACATTGCATCTGGCTCTCCATTTGTTGCCCGCCATAAGAAACCCTTAAAAGCGCGGATATAGCTATTTTGGGCTTCTACAGCATCAATAAAAGCACAGCGGGCTCCATTAGCATTCAACAGGTTTGTTGGATCATAGATCATAGCTAAGCTCAGATAAGCGTTTGGTTCGCGGGATAAAGCCGCTTTTTTATACCACTTTATAGCTTGTTGTATATCATTTTCACGGTGGTAATGGTGGCCGAGAATTAACTGAGCCATAACATGCCCATCCTTAGCGAGTTTTTTGAATATAGGTACTGAATTCTCTTCATCACCTTGTTTCCATTTATCAAAAGCATTATTGAAGATGTTTTTTTGCATCTGTGATGTTGACTGGTTTTCTAACATCTAAGCTGAACCTCCATCGCAGTCTTTTTAGCAAATGCGCCAGTGCAAAATTAGGTATTTCAGTTGATTTTCATGCCATTAAATTCAACGCGCTCATTTCAAACATCGTTCCAGCAGTCACCTTCCAATTTTGCCACCGCGCTATTTACCGGGTAGCAACTATAGTTATTGCTATTGAAATCTTTCTAAGAATCTGCTATTAACTGAAAAATTCCGCCAATCTAAAAGCTAAAGTACCCTAAAGGGCACTGTACCTATTTTTTGGAAATTAATTTTTCTTCGATCCTAATTTAATTTCTTTCAGTACTCTTTTTAGCAGTGCCATTTCCTTACCCGCCTAACTTTTCTCACAAACTGTTATTATAGTTTTAGTTTGGATATGCCTCAAATATCTCTCTATGAAAATACACAAAAACTTCGGGGAAAAGGAGAGTAGCAGACTTTGCCACACACACAAAATCATTGCAATGCTCTGTCCAAAGGAAGATAGCAAAGGGGTATAAAATCCAGAATGCAAATGACCATCCATACTCTGAATCGTAAAAATTATCAAACGTTTGCCATTCGCCTTTTTTCCATGCAAGCCTCTTACCATATACAAAAAGATATAACTCAACTGCAATTCCTAGCCACGGAATAAGAGCTAATAATCTATCCATACGCGATTCCTTATTGCCCACAGCCAAGTAAACCCGAATGCTCCCCAACTGAGTTAGTTTATTAAAATGTTTTTCTTCTTCTTTTTGAAAATTTTCCACAATAAAATCTAACGCCTGAGTTCATCCATCGTTTTCCATGCAGCGGAAAATGGGTGGCTGTAACAATAAGTTAAGAATGTACCGGGCGCATTTCTATTTTCCCGCTTGGCTATCTTCTACCACAGGTTCCACTAAAGCTATTCACATTCAACCCCTCTCGGGGTGCGTTTTCTGACACTTTACCACTGTTTTGAAAATTAGGCCTCTTCTTTCGGGACAAATTTGTCAAAAAGTGTTTGTTGATTGCAGCCAATTAATAAAAAGATAACATATAGCGAGATCAATATATTTTTTACCCGATTATTTTCCGGTAAGGGCTAACGTCTAAGCGCACACGCGCAGCCTTTTTGAGCATCATCCGAGCCTTTAGATTAGCTTTTGTGTTTGGTACAAAAGTGAGGTTCGTCTCTTCAAAACTATTTGACAAAATTTTCCCCCACCTGAACTCAAAACCTAAAAATTATTATCGAAGTCTTTTCCTTATTCTGAAATCGACTAAGCCGTATGGTATGAGTTTTATCGAAAGCTAACTGTCAATTAAACATTGCCAGCCGTTTGCCTAATTCATTGTAAAAGCGTACTGCATCATATTGATTTGTTTATTCCCACACTCTCATCGTCTTTATTCCGACATTTCGAGGCTTTACCCACCGATTTTTGCAAACTCAGTGTGAACTACGCCGCGTAGTTGGTTGCGATATCGATAGCGTCAGCAGTGTCTGCCACACAACTGGATGACTCCGAAACGATGTCACCCCAGCCTTTTTTGAAATTTTTTTTAATCCGCATCGATTAAGAAATTGCTTATATTCACATTCTGCATAAAGCGAGTGCTGGGTGACGCAAACGCTTTTGTCACCTCAATAAGATTTCTCCCGATAGTCGTGCCGGACAGAAAAACTTAAACAGACGGTGCGAAGGTAAGCATTGCTAAGGGTGCGTCCCACGCACCCCTTATCAAAAGCCTAATTTAAGATACGCTGCATTATACAATCTTCAATTTACGAATGCAATACGAATGAAAAAGTTTTTCCGCAACGGAAAAACTTTTGCCTGGAAATGAAAAATGGGTAATGGCGAATGGGTAATCGGTAATGGGTAATGGCAATTTGCCCGTTATCGGTTATTTATTAATTATCAATTACTAATTACCAATTGATAAATAAAATTACCAATTACCAATTACCCATTACCAATTACCAATTATTGGCCCGTTTGTAGTAGGCGATTTATCGCCCACATTTCATTCCGAGGTGATAAATCACCTACTACGAACAGAGGTGCCGTTTAAGTCTAGTCGGACGGCTTCTACGCCCGGCGTTGAGTCAAAAAGTTTTGCCGTTTTTGCGGGTATTTGGCGGCTCCTGAGATGTGTTGTAGGCGTTTGTGGCCTTCTTCGTTTATAAATACTAGGCCGATTGTTAATACGCTCGGTAGTGTGGTAGGGAAGTTGTGGAGGCCTAACGGCATTCCTAGTGCAAGATCGCTCCAGTTTCCAAAGAAATCCTATTTTTTTGAAAAATCGGATTTCTGGGTGGAGTATTGGTGAGCGATATAGGGCCAGTCTTTAATCTTTAATTTGAAAGCTTCTAAAGTATTTTATGGCCCCCAAATAAGGCGGTTGCAAATACACCGGTTTCAAACCAAAAAACGGTCAAAGAAATCCGAGTGATTTGTTGGAAAAATCGGATTTCTGGGTGGTATCTGAGCGATATAGGGCCAGTCTTTAATTTGAAAGCTTCTAAAGTATTTTATGGCCCCCAAATAAGGCGGTTGCAAATACACCGGTTTCAAACCAAAAAACGGTCAAAGAAATCCGAGTGATTTGTTGGAAAAATCGGATTTCTGGGTGGTATGTGAGCGATATAGGGCCAGGCTTTAATTTGAAAGCTTCTAAAGTCTTTTATGGCCCCCAAATAAGGTGGTTCCAAATACACCCGTTTCAAACAAAAACGGTCAAATAACTCTTTTGGAAAAATCGGATTTCTGGGTGGTATCTGAGCGATATAGGGCCAGTCTTTAATTTGAAAGCTTCTAAAGTATTTTATGGCCCCCAAATAGCAGGCTATTGAAAAGCAAACTCAAATCTTAAACTTAAAAAATCCGTTTATTCCTAAAAGAAGTTGTACTTTCAGTCTATCTCGTTGGTGAAGGAGAGGTTTTTGTTTTTTATTGGGCCGTTGTTGGTGATGGCTATCTCATAAGTGAGCGCCGTCTCAAAACGGGCCGGTTCGGGGGTGGTGTTGATGCTTAGCCATAAGTCGGCCTCGGCAACCACTTGCGTGGTTTCGGTGGCGGTGCTAGGGCAGCCATTAAGTTAAGAATAAATCCATACAACGTTTTTAGATGATGCTGTAAACGAGATTGTCGCCGACATTGATGGGTTCTTCGCTCTCGCTTAGGGTGACGTTTAAGTCGGCCGTGGCGATGCTGAGTAATCATCGTTATACACAAGTCTTTTGGATACAGGGTGCATTCCCAAAAACGGGGTCATTATCAATCTTGAGTTCCACTGACAAGTACAACGGATACGCGAAAAAAACGGATAACTCATAAAAACGAAAACTGTTTTCTTAACACTCTAAAAAGGGCCAATTTTGAACTTATTATTTTAATAAATCCTCCACAAAGGGCCTACCGGTTAAAATCCATAAAAATCAATTAGTTAAAAACTTATGTCTAAGGACAAGTGCTTGATGTGGGCCATTGTTGGTGACGGTGATGCTGTAAACGAGATTGTCGCCGACATTGATGGGTTCTTCGCTCTCGCTCAGGGTGACGTTTAAGTCGGCCGTGGCGATGCTGAGTACGGCAACCGCATTGTCAGATGAACTTGCCACGTATATATGAGCGCCTGACGGACTGACGGAAATGGCGCTTGCGCCTTTGAGTCCTTCAACTTCGTCAACACCTTATGTCAGCACTTCAATGTAGTTGAGTTTGCCGGTGTCGGGGTGACGGCGAAACGCGGCAACGGCGTTGTCGTTTCGACTGGCTATATATATATAGTTATCCGGCGGACTGATGGCTAACCCAGAAGCACCGTTGAGTCCGTCAACCGAGTCAACGCCATCGAGAAGGATTTCGACAAAGGTGAGTGTGCCGGTTTCTGGAGAACGGTTGAAGACGGCGATGGCGTTGTCGATGCCTCGGCCGACGGTGTAAACTGATTGGCCGTCCGCACTGATAACCACATCAACGGCTTTGTCTAAGCCTTGTACGCCTTCGGTGTTGTTGGCGAGGGTTTGTTGTAGGGTTAGAATGCCGCTGGTGGTGTCTCGACTGAACAAGGAAAGGCGGTTGTTGTTGGTGCTGGTGGCGAGCAAGTGTAATCCGTCGGGTGAAATGGCGAGCGCACTGACACCGTCGAGTTGTGTGGCTTCGTCTTCAACGCGAAAGGCTTGTTTGAAGGTGAGTTTGCCAGTGTTGGTGTCACGAGTGAAGAGGGCGATGGCATCGGCAACGGCGCCGGCGATATAGACGTGGTTATCGGTGACGGTGAGGGCAAGCGCACCGCCGAGCCAGGCAACGCCATTGATGCTTTCTTGGTGGACTTCGAGAAAGCTGAGTGTGCCGCTGAGTCATTGCCATTAAGTTAAGCAACAAAACACCTACAAAAAGTATCAATAATGAAGCGCGACTGAGGGCCATAACGTCATTTGAAACTGTCCAAAGTATTTTATGGCCCTCAAAATCGATACGCCAAATAACCATAAAAAATATATGTAAATAACAGGGAACCGCGTATCACTACTCTGCCAAACTAACTCCCGCGGCGGCAGCGGCTGCCAAACTAACGTTTGGACGACCTGTTGTTTGCGTGAGGCGATAAATCGCCTACTACAAACGGCGTGAGGCGATAAATCGCCTACTACAAACGGCCCACCCACATAAGCTACGCTGGCTGTAAAACCAATATTAAGCTATGAGGATACATATGTTCGCTCACGTTATTTGTAACTTGATAAGGTTTATCAAGCTGAGGTTTTGGTTCCAATAGCTTTTCAATACTCAAGCCACTTGCTTTTATCAAACGAAAGTATTCTTCTAAGGTTCGATAATAATTATATCTGGTAACGTCCTCCCAGGTTTCGTCATGTAAACCAGAGGCAAAATAATCAAAGTTTGCATATTTTATCATTTTTCTAACCGGATGGGGCACCACAATAACCATCGTTCCATGCGGCTTTAAGATGCGTTTTAATTCAAACAACACTTTTGTCAAATCCTCTTTATACATGATTGACATAATGGAAATAATGCCATCGAATGTCATCTCTTTAAAGGAGGTTTCCGCATAATCCATCACGAAAAAATCCATTCCCAATTCCGAGTATTTATTTTTTGCAAGGGTTATAAGCTCACTGGAGCTGTCTATGCCAACCACTTCAGCCCCGTTTTTTGAAAACGACACGCATTCTGTGCCATCACCACAGCCGATGCTCAATATTTTTTTGTTGGTAACCGGGGTTAATAAACTATAGACGAGTTTTCTGATATGTCGCAACTTTCTATTGGCATTCGCTTGTTCTGCATAGCATAAAGCTTGTTGATTGTATAATTCTTGTGCTTGTTTAAATTCGTCCATAAATAATTATTTCTAACCAAATTATGACATTTAAAAAGGTTCCCAGGGCGCTGCCCCAATGCCATATCGTAACGAATAACTGACTTATTTTATTAAAGTAGTACAACGGATACTCGAAATAAACGGATAAAAAAAGTCAAAAAATCATAAGGTAACAAAAATTATGACTTTCCCCAATCCGTTTCGGAAAGCGTATCCGTTGTACTTGGATAGCTTAACTTAATGGCATTGAAGGCGCTGCCCTGGGCTTTAATAAAACGCCCTTTCAGGGCTACTATAAATCATTGGTTTCTAGTGATGGTGCGGATTCTTCTCTTGTTATTTGGGTACCCGTCAAGTCCAATTTTTTGGAGGACTTTTTTGATGGTTCATAAAACACCGGAAACATTGCACTACTTGTTCCACTCAATAATGCGAATAGACTCAAAAAAACAGTGCTGCCAAAACCAAACCCCAGTAAATAGGCGCCTCCTATTCCAACAAAAGTGGGGGTGACTACCAAGGCAAGCGTGACATCCATATTGCGGTTATATGTTTTGGCAATATCGAATAGCATATTCAAGTGTTGTAGCCCTTTATCCAGCAATATAATTTGGGCAGAATCGGTAGCAACAGTTGAGGCCCCACGCAGAGAAATAGAAACTTGAGATTGTTTCAACGCAATTGCATCATTAATCCCATCACCTATATAACAAATAAATTTACCTTTTTGTTGTAATTGTTCAATGATCTTTGCTTTATTTTCGGGAAGCGTTTCGGCAAAGTAATGATCAATCCCCAGCGTTTTAGCGAGCCGACGAGTTGGCATTTCATGGTCACCGGAAATAATATAGGTGGCCTTAATTTGCGGAAGTTGACGCAATTGTTGAATTACCGCTTTGGCTTCGGGACGAATGGTTGGTAGTAATTCAATTGCACCGATTAATTGCTCGTTAATTGCTACCATTATCAATGAATGACCTTCTTGATAGCAAACTTGTTCAACTTCCTGAAGCTTTGATGGAATTGGGATGTTGACCATTTCCATAAATCGTTTGCTACCAACACGCACGGTTTTATTTTCTACTTGAACAGTTAGACCATATCCAATTTGATACTCGGTTTCATCAATAGTTGGAATCCGTAAATTATGATTCTCTGCTTCTTGAATAATCGCTTTGGCAATGGGATGAGTTTGTTTATATTCAGCGGCAACCGCATAGCGTAAAACATCATTCTCACTATAATCAGTACTGGAATGAATGATACCAACAGTGGGTTGATCTTCAGTTAACGTGCCCGTTTTATCAAAAATAATCGTATCCACTTGTTCCAGCCATTCTAATGCGCGTCCGTCTTTGATAAGAATACCATTTTTAGAAGCAATATTGAGGTAATTTAAGATACTGAGTGACGCAATCATCCGCATTTTATTGGTAAAATGAGAACCCAAAACGGCCAAAGCCCCTGAGGTTCCCAAAACGGGGAATGCAATTCCTCCTGCTATTAATGTGGGAAGAGCGGTTTTATCAGCTAATCTTTCAGCCCGTAACTCCTTTGAGGATTTAAAGTCAACCATATTATTTAAAACCTGCCCGACTTTAGCCACTGTTGTTGCTTCGCCGGCTTTTTCAACTCGAATAAAAATCTGTCCGGTTAGGACGGTGGTTGAGGCAAAGACTTCATCTGCAACGCCTTTATCAACGGGTATGGCTTCACCAGTAAGAATCTGTTGATCAACACTTGCGATCCCGCTGGTAACAATACCATCCGCTGGGATAACCTCACCGGCATGAACAACCAAAATATCTCCAACCTTGATTTCTTGGAAAGGAATACGTATTTCAACGTCATCGACAATGATCCACACAGATTTTGGTATTTGTTGGAAAACATCAATTAAGTTGCTGTGAGAATCTTCGTGAATCTTGATTATTGCTCTTTGGGCTATGCTATATATAAATATTGCAAACAAGCCTAAAAAATAAAAACCAAATAATATAGCGCCCAAAATGGTTATGAGATTCAGTATATCTGCCCCAATTATGCCTTGTTTAAATTTGTCTAATGATTTTTGCAATGCTGGTATTGATGCGTATAAAATGATCGGAATAGCCAAAAATTGGATTGGCGGAAAAAACGGAGAAACCGCAATCATCACGCCAAGAGAGACAGCTGTAAGAATAAGATTACGAGTCAGGATTTGCTTCTTACGGTTATTCGTTTGTTGGGTTATATCAACTAATGTTTTGTTGTTATTTTTAGAAACCGGGAATTTAGAGGTGACGTTTTTCCATGCCACTAATTGTTTTATTTTGAAGCGTTGCTGGTAATTTTTTTTGCCACCATATAAAACGCCTCCCACTACAATCATTGTCGTTAATAACATTATGCTCTTCTCATTTGTTATGATCAGTAGCTCTAAAATATTTCGGCTATCAACTTAGGCGCGACACGTTTCAAACCACGTAAAGACAAGGCATGCCTTGTCTCTACCGGCTATAAACGTAAATTGTCGCGGGTTAAGTTGGAAGCCAATATTTCATCTGTTTTCGATCTACTGATGATGGGTAATTGCCCACCAAAAATCATTTTAAAAAATCAGTCATTCTGGGTTGAAGAGGGGAAAAATTGTTCTCGACATTCAGCAATGAGATTTTCCCAAATCTTGTCTCCATCTGGTGTTAATTGTTCAGCTAACTCAATTTCAGGCCATCTTTTCTCTTCTAAAAGCAAATAGGGTGCGAAACAACGTCGTACACCTTCAATCGCTTCCTTAGAAAACTGTGGCATGTTAAGTATACTAAAGCCAATAATAGAACTTGCAATGGTATCAGAACCTATATATCCCATCTTTTCTGCTAACTGCCGTAATGGTGTGCCATGAAAAGGGGAATATGTGTATACATTTCGAGTTACTGCAGGCAGTTGTCGATTCAAACGTATGGTATCAAATGCCAATTCGCGGGTTTCGGTAGGAAGTCCAATAATATTATTCACATAAAAATTGATGTTGTAATTGGCCAACAAGTGTATGGAATCAATAATAACTTTATTACTGACTTTCCGATCTAAAAGTTTTTCTCTGAATTGCGGGTTACCATGCTCAATACCCAAAGTAACTGAATGAATTCCCATTTTTTTAAGAATTTGTACTCGTTTTTCGGATAATGTTTCCGGTCGAGTTTGGCACCAAAAAGGTAAGCCAATTTCACTGGCATACATTTCCGCAAATTCTTCAAGATATTGATTTGATAAGGCGAGGAAAGTATCGGCCCAAAAAAATAAGTATTCAGCTTGAATCTCATTTTTATAAAACAGCATTTCACGACGAACATTTTCTATTGATTTGAGCCTAGAAAACCGTAAATTTTCCTCTTTATAGAGCTTTTCTTGGGCTGGCGAATTACAATAAGCACAGCTATATGGGCAACCTCGGTGAGTTTCTACCGGAATAGTCCGGTAAATTTTGCCCGCCATAGGACGATAATAACGCGATTCATCAAATATCTCTAAATCCAGTAAAGGTAAATGATCAATATCGGTTAGGCTGGTCATTTTGTTTTTAACAACAACGCCATCTTGTTTTACCCAAAGATTGGGTATGTCAGTATAACTTTGCCCCTTATCTATTCTTTTACAAAGTTCCTGTAAAGGATATTCGCCTTCCCCCAAACAAATTATATCAATTTCAGGAGGCTGAATCGCTTTATCCGGTGCAAAGGTGGCAAATACACCACCAAGAATGGTTTTAGCTTTGCCTTTAGTGCGTAAATTCCGCAACAGCTTTATGGCATACGGAAACAAGTCTTCGGTTGCTGAACACGCGATCAAATCGGGTTCATAAGCGGCCACTTCTTTGTTAAATTCTTCATACACGTTAGTCGTATATAATGGCACTTGTTTCTTGGCTTTTTGATAAGGCTGAATTTGTAAAGTGGCAGCCTTATATTTGTCATGGTTAATTATCCCATCTTCTGGAAATTCCCAATAAGTGGTATCAAAAAGCCTCACCTCATGGTTATCTTGTTTCAACAAGGCCGAAAATATGGCCACCGCCGTGGGCATGACATACATGCCCCTAAGATTTGGGTAGAGAAGTAATACTTTCATTATGCAATTTTACTTTAAATAATGGTTGCTATAAATTTGTCGGTGATGTGATTTGGAGTCCTATGCAAAGTGGAAAATTATTACAACATCGTTAAGTACAACGAATTACGTGGATAAACGAATAAGGTATAATGATTTTTTATTATTTTTCAAATACTTACAAAATATAAGTTCGCTTTTTGATGAGATATATCAATTAGTGATAAACACGCTGGATAAGCTGTATTTTAATTCGTTTATCCACGTCATTCGTTGTACTCTCCTTTTATAGAACCCAATCTGGTTCCAAAGCACGGCGATAATAGTCACGTCGTCCGGCTTCGTTCCGCACCATTGGTAATTTATGTTTATCCAAAAAAGTTTTGATTATTTTTTCAGGACATTCAGAACGCTTGTCGTCTTGGCTGATGCTAATATAGCCATAAGGTTCTAAGCGTTGCACTAGCATTTCAGCAAATTGAACGATTTCTGCGGTAGAAATATTTTCATATTCGATAATATCGTCTAATAAATTAGGATCGCAATAATCTTTTTCCAATAATGTCTCCCAGTTTGAGGTTTTAAGCCGAATGCCAAACTGTTGCGGATTGTTACCCATTTTGGAACCGGGATATGGAATACAGAGGCTGGCTACAATTTGACTCGGTTGAATAGCTTCCATTAAATCAATACTTAATAGATGATCTTGATAGGTAGCCCCCGGTAAACCAATCATCAGGTTACATCGAATCCCTATTTTGGCCTCTCTAGCTTGGCTAATCACCTGCATAATTTTGTTTATCATAAGACCTTTTCTGGCATTTTTTAAGGTTTTTTGATCCGCCGATTCGATTCCGAAAGCAACTATTTTACATCCGGCTTGAGACATCCAGTCGAACATAAGCCAGTGTTTTGGTGGCACATCACTTCTTGAATTAACTGACCAGTTGCAAACGAGTTTACGCGCCATTATTTCACGACAAAGTGCAATAACCCAGTCCGGATCATAAGTGAAAATATCATCACCAAAATGAATGGCCTTATGTCCTTCAACTTTGACAATGTACTCAAGTTCATCTACAACCGCTTTAGGGGCTCGTGCCTTATAACCAGAGCCTGAAGAGGTACAAAAGACACAATTAAACAGGCAACCTTTTGAGCCTATCAAGAAACCATCTGAATAATGACGATGGTATTTTTGAGGTATCAAGTGACGTGCCAGAGCGTAACTATTAGCCTCTAACGAATTAGCTATGCCCGTATCTATATAATCTCCATTACTGTCTTTAAAAAAGTAGCCTAATGATTGTATCAGTTTTGGATTCACAAAAGGATATTTCAAACTAAGATTATCCAAGAAATCAGATAGAGTATCCTCAACGTTTCCTTGGAGTACGATATCAAACCCGGTTTCAATACATTCCTTTGGTTTAGAAGTTGGATATTTTCCAGCAGCAATCAGAATATATCCCTTATGCCTGAACTGATGGGCAATACGGTACGAGGCAGCTAAGCACCTCATAGTAAATAATACTCCAATCACATCAGGCACAAACTCGGATATCACAGTCTCTAACCGTTGTTCATCCACATTCTGATCGTAGAGTTGAACTTGATGTTTTCCTTCTAAGGCAGCCGCAAGATGAAGGCATTCCATAGGTGCTTGAAGATAGAATGGGGCGGTATCCGGTTCTGGATAAACAAGTAATACTCGCATTGTTTTGCCTCATTATTTTTCAATAGGCTCGGACAGTTTTATCCTACATTTCGCTGTTAAACAGAAAAAAAATGAAGAAAAGAATATTCAAAGTGAGAATCAATGGGGTCAGAGTCGATGGATTTGACTTTGTTCACGATACTCGAATCAAGATAAAACAGGTAATCCTCATTAGCGATAAAAATCGGATCACGATTGTTACCACGAATAATCATAAGTTGCGGATGACCAACTAAAACAAAACGGGGAAGACGTGCCATGATAATATACCCAAAAAAATTATTTTTTCCGTGCAAAAAACTTAAATCACAAAATCAATCGAGTCTGGCCCCATTGACACACGCAATAGAATCCCTACGGCTTTGGGATTCCCAGACAAACCCTAGTAATTGTAATAACCCTTTGCTATTTACAACCCTAAACAAGATTGATACTCGCCGGTGACAACTAAACTGGATGACTCATTTTCGAGGTCGCCCCATGCGAGAGAAAAAATTATGACAGGAAAAAATGAAAAGGCAAGCTTTTTTGATTTTTTTTTAAGCCTCCTGGTTTTATCACGTTATTTCTACTTATTTTTCAAGTAGTTATAAATAACTATTTAAATCAAGATGTTATGCTTAAGTAGCTTAATATAAAGCGATTTTCGTTTTTAAAACCGAACATTTATTATTGGTTGTGATGGCGTTTTCTATTCCTTAAAAAATCAGATGTCTTTAAGACATCGGATTTTTAGTGCTCTCATTGAGTTGGAGGCCGCCGGTTGGGGTGTTGCCAATTTCTACGGTGTAGTCAATGATGCCGGTAAAGGCGTTGGCACCGCCTGTGACTGTGACGGTGCCGTTTAAGTCCAGTCGGACGGCCTCTACGCCCGGCGTTGAGTCAAAAAGTTTTGCAGTTTTTGCGGGTATTTGGCTGTTGAAAAGAAATCGGATTTCTTGAAGAAATCGGATTTCTAAATTTGCGTGTATTGGTGAGCGATATAGGGCCATACTTTAATTTGAAAGCTTCTAAAGTATTTTATGGCCCCCAAATAAGGCCGTTCAAATAGACTTCGCACGGGTAAAAATTTAACTTTTCAAAAATCCGATGTCTCAAAGACATCGGATTTTTAGCCCAGAATGGAGTCTGATGCTAAAACCATACAGTATGTATTGGTGAGCGATATAGGGCCAGGCTTTAATTTGAAAGCATCTAAAGTATTTTATGGCCCCCAAATAAGGCGGTTCCAAATACACCAGTTTCAAACAAAAACGGTCAAAGAAATCCGATTGATTTGTTGGAAAAATCGGATTTCTGGGTGGTATGTGAGCGATATAGGGCCATACTTTAATTTGAAAGCTTCTAAAGTCTTTTATGGCCCCCAAATAGCAGGCTATTGAAAAGGAAACTCATCCGTTTCTTCCCCAAATCCTAAGAGCGTGTTTTAAAACTCAACTTAATTCATTGTTTTATAATCAAGACACTATTTCATAAGTGATTGATTCTTGGACTTTTCAAACACGCTCTTCGCAAAAAAGCGCCTACTACAAACTTAGGCGCTAAAGCGCCTACTACAAACTTAGGCGCTAAAGCGCCTACTATAAACTTAGGCGCTAAAGCGCCTACTACAAACTTAGGCGATGTTCACCATCAGGACTCAGGGTGAGCGCGGTAGCGCCGCTTAAACCTTGTAGGCCATTGAGGCCGTTTTTTGGGCTTGAACAAAGGTGGAAGGGTTATTGACGCGGGTGTCGGCTTGCGCTTGGTTGTTGATTGGGATCAAACGCTTTTCCTTGGAGACTCGCCGTGAAGCTGAGGTTGCCAACGGTGGTGGGTTGTACGACTAGCGTGATGGTGGCCGTGCCTTCTTTAGGGAGGTGGAAAATGGTGCAAATGATATCTCCTTCTGCTTGTTGAGAAGTGCCATCAGCAGCGCTGGCCCCATTTTGGGTGGTGCCATTAGCGGAACTGGCCCCATTTCGGGTGGCATCAGCGACGCTGGCCCCATTTTGAGTTGGTAAAAAGCGCGTCGGTTTCTGTTCGGAAAAACTCTTATGTTGGCGTTCGTCTCATAACGAACCTTCTCAAGTGCTGCTGTGAGTTCATGTTGGGTGGAATTTCGTTACACTCAAAGCCTGATAGGTTTGTTCAAACCACCATAAATTATCCGATTAGGAGGAATGGTGGGTTTAGCAAAGCACATTGAAGGGTAGCGAAGCTCCTACCCACCCGACGCTCAAGTTTGGCCGCCGTGCAGCCAAAGTTTGGAGGATTTTATGGACTTTCCTAAATGTTCGCCCTTTTCTAAGTGTTCGCCCTAGCTTAACTAATGGCATTGAGCCTACGCTTGCTCCTTTGATAAATTATTAGTACGAGTAGGTTTTCGTTATGTACGAAACTTCGTTCCGAGCGAAGCGAGATCACTCCAACATCAGTTTGAGTGAATCAGATCAATTTGTTGGACTTCCGCTCAAAAGTCCAACCGACACCGGCCAAGTGTACAGACTATTTGAACGTCACCCAAACAAAAATTTAATTGTCGTATAAAAAGGCTGGTATCTTCCATCAACTTTCTTGAGATACGCTGATACAAATTCCATTAATTCATCTTCTGTCAATAAGCTATCTATGAATGGTTCTATTGCCTCTTTTCTCAGTGCATTGAGCTTAGTTATATCTAAACCCAGTTTTTTAATCGTTGTCCGTGCCTTTTCGTCAACGGGTTCAATATAACCATTTTATGTCTATTTAAAATATCTTTCACAATCTTCGTCTAATGGAGAGATTGGGAGTTCATTATCACCTTTCAAGTTACCGCAATGACGTGGTTCTCCTTTCTTGATTTGATCTTGACAAAGCAGATTAGAAAAATCAAGGGCTTTTTCAGGATAGCTATTCTGTGGCAGAAAATGTTCAATATGACTATCTGTTGCAATGAGTTCTTGTTCACAATAACAACAGATATAGCCTTGTTCTTCCATTAAAGCCGTCTTAACAAGAGATTTTTCTGGATTTCGTAAGTTGTTATACGAAGGTTGCCAATTGTCGTTAGCAAGCCCTTTCCATTCAGTCAATTCTTTAGGTTCTCTGCCCTTTTTAATAGACTTCATTTGCCAATAATTTCCATCCGTTTGAGTAGAACCTTTGCTTTCACCAATTCAGAGTCCATACCAATCTCGGTTTGCAATTCCTCTATTAAATCTTTTGCCTCTGCTAATTTTTTAGCTTGAATTAATACGAACAGTTCATGTAGCCGTTGCTTCTCTTTTGGAGGACGTGCATCTGTGTCCATCAAATCCTCTAAAATACGATCGGTATTCTTTCCATAAGACTCTTCTGGATGCGAGAGACTATTTTCTCTAAGTATAAATAGACTTTCAGGTTTGACATGACTAATAATTTGAGGTGAATGCGTAGTAATAATAAACTGACAATTTTGGAAAATATTCATCAAGTTAGGTACAATCGCTCTTTGCCAACTCGGATGAAGATGTAAATCAATTTCATCAATTAATACCACACCTTGTTGTTGCAAAGGATTATCACTGGTTGGATTAGCGATTATTAAACGGCGTGCTAAATCAGCAACCAATATCATCAACATTTTTTCACCGGCAGAAAGTTGATTAATCTTTAATAACGTACCGTTTTTTTGGAGACATAAATCCCCATTAGGGTTCTTTTGCCAAGTAACATGTAAGTTATCGAAAGTATTTTGTTCATCACTTATCACTTTATAGATAGATTGACGAACAATTTCATATTTTTTGTTAGTTCCAACTTCCCTTTTAATATTTTCTTGCCACTTAAACCAAGCAAAAAAACGATCAAAATCAAAAACGCCTTCTTGACAAGCAGAACTATAAGCCGCAAGAATATTAGTCTCTAATTTTAACTCAGAAAATTCTATATTCCCAACCGGTGCATTATAGACAGGATAATAGATAAATAAAGGCAGAGATTGTTGATTGTTATATAAATCTTGTAATAGACTATAAAAAGAACTGGTGCCGATATGATCAGATTTTAATGAGAAAGTTTTGCCTTCAATACATGAGCCAATACTTATATGAGAATCATTATTTTTGCCAAATAAGATACGAGCTTCATGCTTTGATAATTTTTGGTGGGCAAACTTTTGCCGATTTTCCTGATTAGAAGAAGGATTATTGACGAATTCAAGAAGCGTCTCTAAAGCCATCTCAAATAATAAAGCAATGCTTCTTAATATTGTGGTTTTCCCGGTACCATTTCTACCAATTAAAACCGTTAAGTTTTCATGGAAATTTAACTCAAAATCCTTAAAACCACCAATGTTCTCAAGTTTGAGTTTAGTTAGTTTTGTAGTCATTATTATTACAAATAGTCTAAATTTAAATAAACAAACGGAATTGTCCAAGATGTTTATCTAAACGTTTTTGAACTTCTTGTGTATCTAATTCCTTAGTTCCATTATTAGTGCTAGTAAAAAAATACGTTCTATCACTTCTCGTGTATCTAATTCTCTTGTCATTTGACTGTTACGGAAAAAATAGAGTTTAGCATCTTCTATGCGGATGGATTTAGTAACCTTAATTATACAGATATCTTTATCATCCACCGTTTCAAAATAAATTCGGATAGATTTCTCCGTAAAAAATATTACTTCAATATGATCATTGAAGGCATTGATCGTTTCAATCAATAGCGAGCATTGATAAATATTAGTTCGCGGAAAGCAAACCTGCTCCCGCCGGATAGAAAAGCCCGAAGCCAGCAACGATTACTGACGACAGCCTTGATAAACTTTGGTTTATTTAAAGCACGTCGGTTTCCATCACGATAGGAGGGAGCTTCTTCTGTTGGAATTCGTTCATAACGAAAACATACCGTGCTGTGAGTTTATGTTGGGTGGAATTTCGTTACACTCAAAACCCGATAGATTCGTTTAATCCACCATAAATGAGCCGCCGATTAGGAGGAATGGTGGGTTGGGCGTTCCATAACTTTCGTTGCGCTACAGCGATACGAAGTCAGCGAAGCTAAACCCACCCGACACGTAACATAAGACACGCGGCGATCTGTTAAAGGAATAGTTGTTTTAACATCGCGTAAAAGGCTGGCAACAAATCATAATGGGGATTTAAAAATTCTTCAATATCAAGCCCCTTTTCTTGCTGTTCAATGATTAATTGATACTGTTCTTTTCGTATATCTGTTAATTTTGAATGGTTTAAATCCAAAATCGATATCATATATTCGGCTTTAGTTCTATCTTCTTGATTCTTGCTTGAGTTTGGGTGAATCTTACCTTCAATATCATAGACAAAATAATCCTCAATTTCATTGCATTCCACCGGATTTAAAAATTTGTCCTCATCGTATTCATTACCCTTTCTATGTTCACAAAACTCTTTTTTTGGGTTTAAGCTCTTCGTTTTACAGTCAAAACCTTCACAAGAAACCGATAAATTATTATAACAAAAGGTTAAATGGGCATATTGGGGGCGACTACGAGGGCGGATATGTTCAATGTGAGAGCGAATCCTATATTCTGTCTCCTTTTTTTCAGGCACTTCTTGTTGACAGTAAATGCAAAGCCCTTGTTGGGAACAAAATAAGTGCTGATGTAGTTTGAGTTTGATGTCGGTTTTAAACTCATCCCAAACGGAAGGTGAATCATTGTTCACATACTCATCAAACTCGGCACAGCGATTAGATTTATCTATGTATCTCATTGAGTGAGTTGGTTTTGTTTTCTTCTTATCATCATTAACTGATGATTGAGTCTCATAATAAAAGGATCTTGTTTGCCTAAGTCTTCTATTAAGTCATTGATAAGGGCTTGCATTTCTGGTTTATCACAGTCTTCAGGATCAGTGCGCAGACGTTCTGAGAGCGCGTCTATTCTTTTCTGCGTGTCAATATCCCTTAAAGGTGCCTCCATAATTTCTTTGATAATTCGGTTGGGTTCAAGCCCTTTAGTGTGTTTACTCGCTTTAGCCGCATTGATAATTTCACAAGTTTGCGTCTCCTTATTGAGAGCAAACAAAAACAGATTTTCGGGTTTCACAGAGGCAATCAGAAACGGTGAATGGGTTGCTACAATGACTTGGTTATTTTTGCCGGCATTTTGGTACAGTTTTAAAATAGCTTGTTGCCAGCTAGGATGTAAAGAAGTTTCTGGCTCATCTACCATGATAATGCTGTTTTGTAAATTGAGGTTGTTTAAATAAATCGCTTGATAAAACAATTGCTTTTCACCATGAGACAAGTCATGAATAGAGACTTTTTTGCGATTGAAACTTTCAAAAATAGCCTCTTTTGCGGTAATATCGACTAATTTGCTAACGAGTTTGATGTCAGCAAGACAATTATTAATCAATTGCGTGGTTTCTTGAATCACCTCCTCCGCTTTTTTCTTCCTATCAGATAGGAGTTTTTCGACGACGGAATTAACGATGTATTTTTCAACCGCGTATTTATGAACCGCAAAATCAATCACACGCACTAGTCCATTATCTTGTTGGGTGATATATTTTTCTAGCGTTTCTAAATCGGAATTCTCTTTTGTAAAAGGTGTTGATGAGGTATTTAAATAAGTTTCGGAAGGAATATAGCACAGTTTAAAATCAAAACAGGCTTTACCCAGTATCTCAAAAAGCCTAAAGTCATCTTGTTTAATAACGGTTTGATTATCTCTTTTTTCGGCTTTATACCATAAGGTAAAAATCGGGTGACGACTTTTTAAAGTCTTGAGAAGCAAACTCATCATTTCCAATACCGCAGAATGTTCGGTGTTATATCTGGCTATTTTTGTATATTCTTCTTGGATAACATTGATAATAAGAGACTTTTCGGTGTGAGAATGGATTTCCAGTTCTAGTTTTATTTGAGAGTCCTTCAACAAATCGGCACGATAATGCTCATTCTCAGGTTTCCTTGAGAAAACTTCCTTTAATAACTCTAATATAGATGTTTTCCCACTGCCATTGACACCCGCCAAGACAATGGTATCTAATGTCTGACCGTTTTCGTCGGTAAAATCTAGTTCTAAGTTATCAAAGAGTTTGTAATTTTTGAGGTTGATTTTTCTGAGTTTCATTGTTTACCTACCTTTTGTGACAATATGAAAAAAGCCCTGAGGCGAAGGATAAAGGCTGAAATCTGATGAAAGTGGTGGTATCAGTTCGTGGTTAAATCCTTGATTTGGAAACCACTTATTTGTGTACTACGAAATCGAACCGGGCGAAGCCAGCAACAACTACTGACGACAGCCTTGATAATCTTTGGTTAAAAGCGCGTCGGTTTCCTGACGATAGGAGAGAGCTTCTTATGTTAGCGTGATATCGCTTCGCTCGAAACGAAGTTTCGTTCATAACGATCCTTCTCATGTGCTGTGAGTTCATGTTGGGTGGAATTTCGTTACACTCAAAGCCTGATAGGTTCGTTCAACTCACCCTAAATTAGCCGCCGATTAGGAGGAATGGTGGGTTGCCGCGAAGCTTCTACCCACCCTACGCTCGCTTTCACACCCGGCAAGAAATGCTAAGCTTCGCTTGGCGCACCCATCCTACGCTTACCCGACAGGGACTTTCATCTGCAAGAAATGTCAAGCTTCGCTTGGCACACCCGTGCTGTGCTACACGGGCTACTTATATGTTAAAACAATATCAATCTCACCCGGTTTTTTAGACTTATCTCCAAAGAGTTCTGTCTGTGTTCTGCTTTTAAATGGTTTCTTTTTAGTATTAATAATAGACTTAGGAAAACATTTTTTGAGAATTTCTACGGTAGATTTAAATGTAAATTCTCTTGCATCAGTCCTGACATATACACTGCTATTTTTAGCCATTACTTTAGCGCAATTTGAAAATACGGTTTCCAAAAGATTGTAATAATCAATTTTGGAATTAAACCGCATTTTATGTTTTTCTCCAGTGGATTCAGGCTTATCTGTTCCACCTAATAACCATAACCTAAGCCATTGGTCAGTATAGTAATTTGTGACTCCCCAATAAGGGGGGGAAGTAAATAGTAGAGAAAACTTTATCTTATTTTTTTTAGCCCTTTTTGCAATGGCATCAAATTCTATTGAACTGTCTCCCAAGAAAACATAACTGTCCGTAATATTGGGTACACCTTTTGCGTATCTCCATTTAATTTTCTTTAGAATAAACTCAAATGGATTGATTTCAGGTGCTGTAGTTAAATTATGTTTTTTCCACCAATTAACAGAATAGGTGGGGCCCATTGACTTGGTTTGACGCATTTGGTTAGATAAACCTTCGCCAAGTTTTCCATGCAGATAGACTAAAATAATTGACATTAAAGTTGCATCAACTTCATTTTCTTCCCAATTCATATTTTTTCTTATGGCAAGAAGAAATGATAAAACCTCATTACAAAAACAGTACCTAAAAAATTCAGGCAGTTTTTTAATTTGGTTTTTATATTTTTTTCTAAGTGAATAAATATCTTTTAGCCGTTCAATGACCTCATTTTCATTGGCAGGTTTTAATTTTACCTTGCCATACAACCAACCCACCGGATTAATTTCAATTCCCCAACTACGACGTCCTAGTACACCACCTGCGTAAATGCTTGAACATCTACCAGCAAATGGATCAAGAATATAGTCTCCTTCCTTTGAATATTTATCCACAACCTCAAAAGCAAAATCCAGTGGAAACATCGCATAATAAGGACCAAATCTGGCCCATCTCGCCTCTGGATTATTATAACCTTTGATGTTTATCTCGGTTAAATTTGACATAACATTATGACTTTCCTCTTAATTCTCTGGCCATTTCTTCAAATATACTTCGTCCTAAATTTAAAGGAATTGCCGCTTCTGCGTGTGCCGAAATTAAAGGAGAAACCGAGTTTTTATATCGGCTTGATACGACTTGATTTAGCAAATTCATAATATCTGCAAGTCTCGAAAATTGATTTGGAAAAGCAGTTTTCAAATCCTGTTGATATTCACTAAAAAATGCGATACTGGGTACAATTCTATAGCCTAAAGAAGTTTTATAGAAAAACTTTCTACCAAAATAAGTGTCTTGTCCATAAGGTTTTTCACTTTCTGAGAAAATAATGTTTTTCTTGATGTACTCGTCATCAAGCAACAAAGCAGACTGATTGGGGAAATGATCAGAAATTCCTTCTTTTGTGGTGTCAATATCTTCAAAATGATTAACAAAAGTACCAGATTTTTCAATTCCCAAAATCAATAATTCTTGGTGATTGACTTTTTTAGCCAATTCATTAAGCCGTCTTAATTCATCAATGATTGATTTTGTTAGCCAAGATGAAGTACTGAAAACTGCTAAAGGTCCATCCAGCATAAAAGCAATACGCCGTAAAGTTGGTAACAATTTTCTCTTTTCAAAGGCTCTAAGGATATGAATTAACCACAGTCGTTCAAATGTTGACATTATTTGTCCAAACATTTCGCCGCTAGAACCACCTTCTGGATTCATTAATTCATGTAATCTTAAAGCATCTGAGGAATATAAGGTTTTACCGCAATGATTACACGAATATTCCCCTATTCCATATTCGTATTCTTTTTTCAAATCACACGGGCATTTTGGTGGATGTCCACCATGCTTTTCTCTCTTGATATTTGAGAGTACTTCGTAAGTATCTAATAAAGTTTCACCCTCTTCAAAAACATGATTATTTTTTAATTCTTCAAACAGTGCTTTTCTCATTGAAGATTTTGCAGAATCTTCATCATCAATAATCACATTACAGCCCGGAAAAACGGTGTCAATCGTAGAAGCATCTTCTGTTTCTCTAAATTCTTTCGGATTTATAAATTCTTCGTTCTCCAATTCCCTAATTTTATTGAGAAAAATGATAACAGAGGCAACAGTGACATAGCCAAATTCTGCTCCCGGAAATCCATTTTCTGCTTTGACAAGATGACAACTTCCATCAATAGCTATCACCATATATGGTTGCCAATCGCTTGGTTCTAGCTTATCTTTGTGTATAATAGGCAAGGAAAGTTCACCATCTTCATTGTCGCTTTGTCTAATTTTGAAGCGTTTTTTAATATTTTGAACCTTCTTACTGTCTAAAATCCGACGAAGTGGCTCATAACTTGCCAATTCATTTTCAAAAGGCATAGTTGATTAACTCCTTTCTTTGACATCAAATTTCTTGACTTGAACAGGTATTACGAAATAATTACTCAGCGTTTTAACTCGTAAAAAGCCCTTGTCTTGCGCCCGCCTAATGGAACGCTCAAAATCCTCGAAGTCGTAGTACTTACGAAGCTCTTTAGTTTCATCAGTATTATTTAAATGACCAATAAACCAATTGGCTGTGTTTTTGAGGATATTTTTTTGGATGCTACTGACTTCCTGCGTAGAGTAAACCATACCAATACGGTATTTTGCGCCTTCTTTGGCAGTTCGTACCCAAACATCTTTTAAATCTAAGTCACTTCCACTGGGTAATAAGTTATGGGCTTCTTCAATATAAACAAGAATATCGTAGGGTTCTTGGCTTTCTCTAAACCTTTTTTGGTTTTCTCTGAAAATATACCAGATGATCCGTTCAGCCGATGATTTATTAATCTCCGGTTCGCCACTTGATTGGTCAATAATGACCAACTTGCCCTTGATTAAATCATCGTAGATATCTTTGGCATAATCAGAACCGGTTGAAGGAGAGTGATTATCTCTCACTTTACCAATTTGCCTAGCACCGTTGGGCCGCCAAATCATTTCTAGAATTTTCTTAAAATCTTCATCAGCCCAATTATCACCTGAAGCCTTTGGTCTATCATTGACATACCACCTTTCAAACGCTTTATATTCAGCTGTTTTCATAAAGTCGTACAAGGTAGCAAATGCATCCGCAAGACTTTTTAAAGAAGGAAACTCGATTTGGAGGTTTTTTGCAGCAGCCCTGTATTTATCAGCGTTGTCTGCATCACTTTTCACATCCAGCATTCCATTAAAACACTCTCCTTTTTTAGCATTTGGCCTACCTTTAAATAGTTCTTGATTAAACAGTCCTGAGGTTTCAATATTTGAATTATTAGGAACATTAAAACCGGCTTTCGCTAATAGAGAACGATAAGCAAGTACTCGTCTCTTGTAACGAGTAGTTGCACTTCTATCGCTGGGTTCAGGCTTTTCAAAAACAACTTGCTGAAAGTTTCCGATAAATTTAGATTCATCCTTTCCAAAGGAAGCATCAATGATTTCTTTACCTATTTGTAAATTATGATCCAAATAGAAATTAATCAGCATTAATTTTCTGTCTGGATCCTTAGAGTGTTTCAATATGCCGTAAGTGACAACTTCCTCTTCCTTTTTGGCATTAAGATTAACTTCCCAAACATTCTTTAGTGCATTGGGGTTATCATTGCCATCTTTGTCTTGAATATTCTCATTCGCATATTCACCATTAGGATCAAAGATAATTTGACCTATTTCAAGTTTTTCGTCACCGGTATTTTTGGGATAACGAAGTTCATAGACAGATTTGGCAATAATTTTGGTGGTATTTGATTTACCTGTTCTCGTCATACCAAATAGTGCCGTTTTTTGAGCCAATAAATCAGCTGGGTAAATACTAACAGGCACATCATTAACTTGTTGATATTTCCTATGAGTTGAGGCGTATCTAACACAGCCTAATTGCACCCTGGCTTGGCTTTTTTGGTCAACCGCATGGCTTGAATCTAAGTAGTTGACGATTTTTTCCAAAGCTTCGGCATTGGGTTTATAAACATTTAACCCTCGGTTCGGATAGTAATTTGAAATATCGCTACCAAATTTAAGGATTAAAGGGACTTCCACATTATTTTCGTCTTCTTCTAAATAAAAAGTGCCTATGATTTTGCACTCAATACTTGCATACCCCAAATGAACCCTAGTTTTCGCGTCCATCGCATGTTTATCCCAATGTTCCGTTGTACCACTGACACGTTGAGCGGTTTCAACCCGAATTCTTTCGGCTTCTGCACTATTTGGCAATTGGGCTGCATCCATAACTCTAAGTAAAATGATAGAGGAATCCTCGGCTTTAAAGTCAATTTTATCAACATCAAGGTCTATTCTTGTCGCAATGAGGAAACTCAAACTTGGGATACCGCCTACTTCATGTCTTTCATTATCATGGATTAGTACCTTTGCTTTTTCATAGGCGATAGAATACACATCACCAACCAATTGAGTAGGTTGGATAAGTTCTTGAAACCGAGTTTTGGTTTCGTGAACACGACGATCTTCATTAAATAATTCTAAACTTTTTTCAATACCTTTTTTGTTCATGGTTTTTAAATCGAATAATAGCAAGCGTAGGCTGTATAAGCGATAGCGTCATACACCAAACCATAATAATCAAAATGCAAGGTGGATGAAGCTCCGCTCATCCACCCTACAATTCAACATTTAACATCAAGGCAAAACAGCCAGTTACCCGAACTGCCCCCTCACGGTTCTCTTTGTTCTGAACTGATACCGAGGACTCTTCAAGATGACTCGCTTTCGCACATTGCACATTTTCAAAACCCGAGTCCAAGCGTAAAAATAGCAATACGTGGCGAAAGCCAAGTTGAAGTATTTCATCAAGTCATTGATGGCTTGCCATGTATAACTTTTCCTCTGATGACTAAAATGTAAGCCATTGAGATAAATTGACTTTCTAGAAAAAAAATCCGTCGTGCTTTTTTCTTTCCAGACAAACCCTAGAAATAGGCTTTACCCACCGATTTTTGCAGAGCGAGTGTGAACGCAAGCGCGCACTTTAAAGCGATTAGTATAGCGTCAGCCGTGTATGTCACACAACTGGATGACTCCGAAACGATGTCACCCCATGCGGAAATACGCAGTATGACAGGAAAAAATGAAAAGGCAAGCTTTTTTGAATTTTTTTTAAGCCTCCTGGTTTTATCACGTTATTTATACTTATTTTTCAAGTAATTATAAATAGTTAGTAAAATCAATAGGTTATTATTATCTAGCTGATTATAAAGCGATTTTATTTTTTCAAACCGCACATTTATTATTGGTTGTGATGGCGTTTTCTGTGTCATTTAGGCAAAGGCCGTGGCAGTCAAACCACAAGCGGTTTTTATAACTCATTAAAAATAAACAAGTTATTATAACTGATTGATAAAACGGTCATTTGATAACTGATTGAGATTAAAGTCGAATTCACGTTTATAAGGAATTGCTTAATGTGGCATGATATGAGTATCGGTGTTGCGTAAGGCTGCGGCCGAGGCATTGGCAACGTTATGGCACACTTGCTACAAAGGATTCAATCATTGATGCTGCCGGGCGATGGCATGGCCCACAACATGGGGAGAGCATGGCGTCTTGTGAGGCACAACTTTCGTGGTGCAAAAGTTAATGAAAAGGTTAGAAAGTGTACAATCAAGCATCTTGTTCTGCTTTGTGATTGAAAATTTTGAGTGCTGTGAACGAATTTTTGTGGTTAAAAATCGGTTGCTATAGATTTTCATAAAAATAATTATCGAAGGCAGCCAACAGCTTTCACCACAGTTATCTCGCTCCGCGATGAACGAAAGTTGTCTGAAAGCTTTCGTCCCCTAAAGGGACTAAATAATTATCTGAATATCTATAACACAAGTAAGGGGGGTGGTATGAAAACTTACAAAATCCGGCACGAGTCCTGTCTAGTTTGGCAGCCGCCGCTGTCGTCCAAATGTAAGGGAGGCAGAGTAGTAATACGCGGGCACCTGTTATTGACCTAGATTTTGGCCGGTTTTTGGACTATCAATTTTGAGGGCCATAAAAGATTTTGGAGGTTTTCAATTTAGGTTATGGCCCTCTGTCGCGCTTACAGTTTGATACTTGGCTGTCGTCCAAGGCCGCCGCCGCTGTCGTCCAAACGAAGGCAGAGTAGTAATACGCGGGCACCTGTTATTGGCCTAGATTTTGGCCGGTTTTTGGACTATCGATTTTGAGGGCCATAAAAGATTTTGGAGGTTTTCAATTTAGGTTATGGCCCTCTGTCGCGCTTCATTGTTAGGCTTTTTGTAGGTGTTTTGTTGTGTACTTTATGGCAGTGAAGCGTCGGGTGCGTCCCACGCTTGATACATTTCTCAAAAGCCTACTTTCCGAGGCGAGGCACTATACAATTTCCTATTGACGAATGCAATACTAATGAAGAAAAAATGAAAAATGGGTAATGGCGAATGGGTAATGGCGAATGGGTAATCGGCTTACCACCTATCAGTTTGTCAAAAATCGCGTAACGTCTCATAGTACAACGACACAAGCGGGCCGATAAACGAATTTTTTCTTTCGTGTCGTTGAGTCAATCTGTTGTATTATTGATTAGTTGTACACGATTGAATGAGCGGGTTGTACCTTAAAACCTAAATAACCTCTAAATCAATTCGTTTAGTAGCAATATTCGTTGTACTTAATATTCAATGAGTTATAGAAAACTGATAGGTGGTAAGGGGTAATCGGTAATGGGTAATGGCAAATTGCCCGTTATCGGTTATTAATTGTCAATTACTAATTGCCAATTGATAATTACCTATTACCAATCACCCATTACCAATTATTCAGGTGGCGGAATTTGGTAGATGATTTGTTTTTCGCCGCTGCCGTACATGATGGCTAAGTCGTTTACGCCGTCGCCATTGGCGTCGGGGATGTCATTGAGTTGGAGGCCGCCGGTTGGGGTGTTGCCAATTTCTACGGTGTAGTCAATGATGCCGGTAAAGGCGTTGGCACCGCCGGTGACTGTGAGGGTGCCGTTTAAGTCTAGTCGGACGGCTTCTACGCCGGGCGTGTTCGTCAAAAAGTTTTGCAGTTTTTGCGGGTATTTGGCGGCCGGGTAGAGGTGTTGGAGGCGTTTGTGGCCTTCTTCGTTTATAAATACTAGGCCGATTGTTAATACGCTCGGTAGTGTGGTGGGGAAGTAGTGGAGGCCTAACGGCATTCCTAGGAACGCCGGCGTTGATTGTAAGTCTGGGCGGGCGCTGAAGCTGAGTGTGTCGTTGTAAGGGAGTGTGAGGTTGCCGTTGGTTTCAACCGCCACCGTGGGTAGTCCGAGTGGGCGCAGTTGGGCTTCTAGGGCCGGTATGTCTTGTACTTGTGGCTGGGTGGTGATTTTGAGGCCGGTTTCGGTGATGAAGTCGGTGCTGCCGTCGGGATGTATTGTCATACCCGGCGGTGTGTTTTCGGTTATCTGTGTCATGCTGGTGGTTTTCATCACGAGGCGCTTGTCTTCTTGAGTTAGTATATAGTCGCCGTCTTGGTTTTGGGAGACAACATAGCCGGCCGTTGCGACGGATTGAATGGCCTGAATTTCGGCCGCGACTTCTGGGAAGGGCTGCAGGTAGAGGATTTGTCTGTCGCCATTGGTGTAGGTTATCCATAAGTCTTCACTGTCGTCGCCATTTTCGTCGGGAACAATGAGCATTTGGGTGATGGTGTTGGAGGTGTCGTTACTCGGTTTGATCGTGTAGTCTGGGACGGCCGAGTAGGTGCGTGCGCCTATTTTGACGGAGATTTTGCCGTTTAAGTGAATCTCGACGGTGGTGGCTCCGGGTATGCCTTGTAAGAAGGAGTGCAACTCCTTTGGATGGGCCGGTGCTGGGTAGAACAGTTGTTCATGGCGCACACCGGCGTCGTCTTCAAATCTAAATAGATATATCGTGAAGCCCTCAAGGAGGGGTGAAGGCTTGCCGAATATGCCTAAAGGCAAGGAGGGTTCCGCTAACCGTGTGTAGAGTTCGGGACGGATTTGGTATTGGTCAATCGTCGTCAACATCAGGTTGCCATTCGCGGATGCTTTTAGTTGAGTAATCCCGGCGTTTGCCAGTATGGCTTGCAAATCGGCCGGCTTTTGGGGCGCCGGTTGAGCGAGTATTTCTCGTCCGGTTTTTGTGAGAAAAGTCACGCTGCCATCAGTATGAATGGTCATCGTTGCTGTGGTGTTAGCGGACGACGCTTGTTGCACTTTGATAGGCATCAAAACCAGGTTTTCGTCGCTGAGCGGCAGCAGTAAGTGGCCGGTGTCTGGGGCTTGCGAAAAGGCTAAGTTATTGTTTTTTAAGTCAGGTATCGCGTTAATCACGTCCAGTAGTGGGCCACCTGAGAGTAGAACGTCTTTGGATAAGTCTACCGCGGTGCTACCAGTAATAGGCCCTTGTATGGATGGTAAAGCCTTGGTTAAGTCAATGCCAGCAGGAATAAGGTGGTTGGCGGCAAAGGTGACGCCTTGTCCCAGAATGACGTTGGCATCGAGTTGGCTGTTGAGACCTATAATGACATGGCTGAGTTGTGTGTCGGCGGCAATGTGGGCGTTCAAGGTGGCTGGGGCCGTCGGAAAGCCAGTAATGTTGCCGCGCAACGTGCCGCCATTAATGACTGTGTCACTGAGGAGTTGCACATTTTCTATCAGGCCTTTGTTGGTGATGGTTTTGGAGAGCTTGCCACCGCTGACGGTGGTGTTGGCTAATATCTGCACTTCGGAGATAAGGCCTTGATTTTGAATGGTTCCTGACAGCGTTCCACCAATCACGGCCCCCGTTGGTTTGACGATATAGTTGTGTAGATTGTTGCCGCTATTGTCATAAGTGTCTTCAACGGTGTTGAAAACGACTTGGGTGGTTTTGGTGGCCGTGTTGTTGGGTAGGTTGGTGTCAAACGCAGAGGCAGTGACAGTGGCGGTATTGGTGAGCGTGACGTCGGCGGTGTTGGGTGTGACAACGAGCGTGATTAGGCTGTTGGTGCCGGCCGCGAGACGAGAAATGGTACAAGTGACTGTGCGCGTGTTTTCGTCAAAGAAGCAGGGCGTGGTGTCGGTGCTGACTTGGGCCGACACGTATTTGACCTTGTCAGGTATCTGGTTGGTGAAGGAGAGGTTTTTGGCGTCGTCGGGGCCGTTGTTGGTGATGGATATCTCATAAGTGAGCGCCGTCTCAATGCGGGCCGGTTCGGGGGTGGCATTGATGCTTAACCATAAGTCGGCCTCGGCAACCACTTGCGTGGTTTCGGTGGCGGTGCTGGGGCTGCTGGGATCGTATTGATTAGCCCAGACGGTGACTTTGTTGGTAAGCTCGCCGATATCAATCGGTGACACGACTAAGTTGAGGGTGACACTGGCCCCATTGGCAAGGCTGCCCAGTGTGCAATTGATTTGGTCTTGAGTCGGCGTGGGAATACAAGTGCCTTGGCTCGGACTAAATGAAATCAGGGCGATCTTCTCTGGTAAACTGTCTTCAAGTGTCACACCCGTTGCTTGATGTGGGCCATTGTTGGTGACGGTGATGCTGTAAACGAGATTGTCGCCGACATTGATAGGCTCTTCGCTCTCGCTCAAGGTGACGTTTAAGTCGGCCGTGGCAATGCTGAGTACGGCAACCGCATTGTCCGATAAGCTGGTGACATAAACGTGTGCGCCACCGGGGCTGACAGCGACGGCGCTTGCGCCAGCAAGCCCATCAACTTCGTCAATCCCATCGGTTCGCACATCAACAAAAGTGAGTTTGCCGGTGTCGGGGTGACGACGAAAGGCCGCCAGCGCGTTGTCATTGCGGCCGGCCACATAAACGTAGTCATCTTCGGGACTGATGGCTAACCCAGAAGCACCGTTGAGTCCGTCAACCGAGTCAACGCCATCTCGATGGATTTCGACAAAGGTGAGTGTGCCGGTTTCAGGAGAACGGTTGAAGACGGCGATGGCGTTGTCGATGCCTCGGCCGACGGTGTAAACTGATTGGCCGTCCGCACTGATAACGACATCAACGGCTTTGTCTAAGCCTTGTACGCCTTCGGTGTTGTTGGCGAGGGTTTGTTGTAGGGTTAGAATGCCGCTGCTGGTGTCTCGACTGAATACCGACAGACGATTGTTGTTGGTGCTGGTGGCAAGCAGGTGTAATCCGTCGGGCGAAATGGCGAGCGCACTAACTCCATCAAGTTGTGTGGCTTCGTCTTCAACGCGAAAGGCTTGTTTGAAGGTGAGTTTGCCAGTGGTGGTGTCACGAGTGAAGAGGGCGATGGCATCGGCAACCGCGCCAGCGATATAGACGTGGTTATCGGTGACGGTGAGGGCAAACGCACCGGCAAGCCCGGCAACGCCATTGATGCCTTCTTGGTGGACTTCGAGAAAGGTCAACGTGCCGCTAAGTGCGTCGCGCTTGAAGACGGCCACGGCGTTGTCACTGAAGCCAGTAGCATAGACAAACGCGCCGTCTGGACTGATACTCACGCCACTGGCAGCGGCTAAGCCTTCGACGTTGTTGGTACCATTAAGTAATACTTGGGCAAATTTGAGTTGGCCGTTGTTGGGGTTGCGCGTGAAAACAGCGAGGGCGTTGTCATTGAAGCCGGCGGCATAGAGATGTTCACCGTCAGGACTCAGGGTGAGCGCGGTAGCGCCACTTAAACCTTGTACGCCATTGAGGCCGTTTTTTTGGGCTTGAACAAAAAACAAGGTGGAAGGGTTATTGACGCGAGTGTCAGCTTGCGCTTGGTTGTTGTCAGTGTTGGGATCAAACTCTTTTCCTTGGAGACTCGCCGTGAAGCTGAGGTTGCCAACGGTGGTGGGTTGTACGATTAGCGTGATGGTGGCCGTGCCTTCTTTAGGGAGGTTGTCAATGGTGCAAATGATATCTCCTTGTTGAGAAGTGCCATCAGCTGCGCTGGCCCCATTTCGGGTGCTGCCATCGGCGGCACTGGCCCCATTTTGGGAGGCCGGTTGAGAAGGAGAAGTCTTGAGCTCAAGACAGGTGCCGTTGATTTCGGCTGGACTTATCGTGGCCGGCGATTTAAATTCGACGTTGTTGGGTAACTTGTTGATTAAGTTAATATTATTAGCTGCCTCTGGGCCGTTGTTGGTGAGGGTTATGGTGTAAGTCAGTGGGTTGTCTACGAGAACCGGATCCGGCGCGTCGGTTATGGTTAGGCCGATGTCGGCGGTAGATTGACTGACTTCGGTTTCAAGCTTGGCGGTGTTGTCGGATTGGCTCGGATCGAAGGTGTCGCTGCTGACGCTGGCGGTGCTGCTGAGTTTGCCAACCGTTTGGGGCTTGACAACGATGATGACGGTGGCAGTGTCGTCTTTGTTGAGCGGCCCTAATGGACAAGTGACTGTCTTTTCAGATTGGCTGCAAGCTTCTCCTTGATCGCCGCCAGCGGAGATATAGGTGACAGTGGCTGGGAGTTCTTGGGTGACAATGACAGCGGTTGCTTGATGGGGGCCGCTGTTGGTGACGACGGAGGTGTAGATGAGATTGTTTTGTGTTAAGGCCGGACTTGGATCGGCCTTTAGCGCGATGTTGAGGTTGCTCTCTTTATTAGAAACGGCCGTTTGTTGGGTGGCGGTATTGGGTAAGGTTGGATCAAACACCTCACTGGTGACTTTGGCCGTTAGGGTTAAGTTGCCAAGCTCAGTGGGTGTGGCTTCAATGGTGACGGCCTTGTTGGCGCCGGCCGCGATGGCTTCTAGGGTGCAACTGAATTGGGTGCCGGTGCCACAGTTGTCGCCAGTGATGGTGCCAATTACGACGTTGTTGCCGGTTAGGGTTATATCGAGCTTGGCGCCGGCCCCCGCGGGGCCATTATTGGTGACGGTGACGGTGTAAGTGACTATATTTCCTAATAATATAGATTGGCCGCCGTCGTCGATGGTGACAACAAAGTCGGCCGCAGTGCCGGTGATGTTGTTGAGTTGGATGGATTTGCTGTTATTGCTTTCGTTGGTATCGGTGCCGTTGCCGGTGATGGCGAAGGTGGTGGCGATATCGGTGCCAGTTTGGAGGGCTTTGACGGTGAGGCCGATTTCTTTGGTGGCCGCTGGCGCAAGGGTGTTGATATTGCAGGTGAGTTTGGCTTGGGCAAAGGCGCAGTTGTCGTCGTCCGTATTAGAGACATAACTCAGTTGCGGCGGTATGGTGGCCGTTAGGGCGACACCGCTGGCGGTGTCTTTGCCTTGGTTGGCGACATTGAGGGTGTAGGTGATTTCGGTGCCCACCTCAACACCGGTGGTAGAGGGAGTCGCGACGGCATCAACAATCGCTAAATCGACTTCAAGGATGCTAACGGTGTTCTCTTTAGTGGCCGTGTTGTTGTCCGGGGTGGGATCAAATTCGGTGGCGCTGACGCTGGCGGTAAATGTCAGGGGGCCGGTGGTGGCCGGCGTGGTGACATGAATAAGTACTTGGGTAGCGCCTTCGGTATTGCCGGTATTGAGTTGACAAGTGACAGTGCCGGTTTTTTTAGCACTTTCGGTACAACGCACGTCGCTGTCTTCGGCGTTATAGGTGACACCGGCGGGCAGGGTATTGGTTAAAACCACATTGTTGGCAATATCAGGCCCTAGATTGGTGACAGTCACGGTGTAAATCAGGGGCATGTTGACAGTGACGGTTTGGGGAGCGGTGGCTATCTCGACTTTTAAGTCGGCCGTGGGCACGGACTCGAGTAGTTGAGTGGTTTTGGAAACGGTGTTATTAGCGGTGTTGGTATCCGTTTGATTGGCTGCAACCTCAACTTTGTTAGTCAATGTGCCGCTGCCCACAGCAGCTGGTGTCGTTACTGTCACAGTCACGGTGGCGGCCTTTTCCTTTTCAAGTGTTCCTAAGGCGCAGGTGACGACGTTGTTACTGGCATTATGGCTGCAACCGGGGCTGGCGGTGTCAAACGTGACGCCAATGGGTAGCGTATCGGTTAGGGTAACACCTGTCGCGGTATCTGGCCCGTTATTGGTAACGATGATGCTATAGCCCATGTCCTTGTTGATCGCAACTTGGGTGGGGGCCGTCATGGTGACTTGAAGGTCTGTCGAAATCAAACTGAATGCTGTCACGGCGTTACTAAATAAGGCCGCGGTATAAACCAAGGCACCATCCGGGCTCGTTGTCACAGCCGTCACGCCATCGAGCGTGGTAATGCCACTGCTGTTTGAAATCGCTTGTTTAAATTCGAGTAAGCCCGTTGCGGTATCGCGATTAAACACGGCTAAGGCGTCATCATTAACGCCAGCCACATAGACATTGCTACCGTCTGGGCGAATAGCAACGCCTCTGGCACCGCTTAAGCCATTAATATTATTAGTGCCTTCTTGATGAGTTTGTAAATAGGTGAGTTCACCGGTGCTGGCATTGCGGCTAAAGGCGACGAGGGCATTGTCGGTGTTACTGACGACATAAACGTGGTTGTTGTTGGGACTGACTGTAACGGCATAAGCGCCACTGAGGCCGGTAATGGTGGGCCCGTCGTCGGGTTGGACACCGTTTTTGTAGGCGGCCACAAAGGCGAGCTCGCCTTGTTGGGGATTGCGGCTAAAGACGGCGACGGCGTTGTCATTTTTGCCGGTGACGTAAATAAAAAGGTTGTCTTTGCTAACAGCGACGGCCGTTGCGCCGGCTAATCCATCGACATTATTGACACCATCTTGTTGTTTTTGCAGGAATGTTAGGGTGCCGGTATTGACATCGCGCTCAAAAACGACTATGGCGTTATCTCGCGTGCCAGTGACGTAGAGGCGCTGATTGTCGGAACTGATGGCGATGGCGCTGGCGCCGGCTAAACCTTCGACACCATTCACGCCGTTTTGTTGGATTTCGGCCAGGGTTAATTGGCCGCTGCTTGGATCGCGAGTAAAGACGACTATGGCGTTGTCGGTGGTACTGGCGACGTAGACGTGTTTGTTGTCAGGACTCACGGCGATGGCATTAGGCCCTTGTAGGCCGTTGTTACCAATGTCGCTATTTTTGATCACCTGTTGGAAAGTGAGTACGCCGGTGTTAGTATCACGGCTAAAGACGGCGACGGCGTTATCAAAAAAGCCAGTAGCATAGAGGTGGTTGCCTTGGGCGCTGAGGGCGAGGGCGTTGGCACCGCCGAGGCCATCAACGCCGTCCACGCCGTCTATGACTTGGCTGTTTTCGGCTTGGGCGAGGGGGGTGCCGATCAGTGGTATTAGTATAAATAGTAATAGGGCGATGTTGTGCCATGCTGGTATGGCTTGGCAGTCAACATTTTTAGGGTTTATAGATTTCATTAATGGGTCTCCTTTCAATTTTTAATCGGTGATTGTGTTGAGTGCGATGTTGTTACTATAGTTATAAGGATTGCACATAAATGAGGATAATGCATGCGAATTTACAGGGATTGTATATAATAAAGGATTGGTTCGTGGCGAGTTCTAAAGCCTACAGGGATTGTATATAATAAAGGATTGGTTCGTGGCGAGTTCTACAGGGATTGCATATAATCAAGGATTGGTTCGTGGCGAGTTTTTAAGCTCTACAGGGATTCGTTATAATAAAGGATTGGAGCGTGGCGAGTTTTTAAGCTCTACAGGGATTCGTTATAATAAAGGATTGGTTCGTGGCGAGTTCTAAAGTCATCTACAGGGATTGTTCTACAGGGATTGTATATAATAAAGGATTGGAGCGTGGCGAGTTTTTAAGCAGAGAGGTTTTTATCCGTTTTTCTAACGAACCCCTGTAGGCACGCTTTATCCTAGTTAGCTTTATCCTTTATTATAACGAATCCTTGTAGTTTGCTTTAATCCGTTATTATAACGAATCCTTGTAGTTTGCTTTAATCCGTTATTATAACGAATCCTTGTAGTTTGCTTTAATCCGTTATTATAACGAATCCTTGTAATTTGCTTTAATCCGTTATTATAACGAATCCTTGTAGTTTGCTTTATTATAACGAATCCTTGTAGTTTGCTTTAATCCGTTATTATAACGAATCCTTGTAGTTTGCTTTAATCCGTTATTATAACGAATCCTTGTAGTTTGCTTTATTATAACGAATCCTTGTAATTTGCTTTAATCCGTTTTTATAACGAATCCTTGTAGTTTGCTTTATTATAACGAATCCTTGTAGTTTGCTTTATTATAACGAATCCTTGTAGTTTGCTGTCGTATCCGTTATTAGAACGAATCCTTGTAGTTTGCTGTCGTATCCGTTTTTATAACGAATCCTTGTAGTTTGCTGTCGTATCCGTTTTTATAATATAACGAACCGAAGGTTCGCAAAGCTAATCCTTGTTGGCCTTGGCAAATAAAGCCGTTTCTGCTAAAATTATCGCTCACTCTCCATGGCTTAATCGCCATGCTTTTAAGCGAAGCGCAACCGCCCTTTACCTATACCACATTAATAATACAACGTGTTGACCGGGTTATGGCAATGACGCCAATTGAAACAAAATTTTCCTAATGGCTTGTTGATAATTTTCAGGTTGACCGGATTATGGCAATGACGCCAATTGAAACAAAATTTTCCTAATGGCTTGTTGATAATTTTCAGGTTGACCGGATTATGGCAATGACGCCAATTGAAACAAGAATTTCGCTCTAATCAAAGATTAACTCATCATTGATAACCCAGAAATAATAGCCAAATCAGTCAGCATAACTTTTGAAAGACGAGTGGCTCAAGCCAAAATTAGAATTGCTGTGAAGGTTGGGTATTGGCACAATACTGAATATTAAGTTTGGCAATTGTTATACAACTAGGAGAAAACTGATGAACGAAAATGGTTGGATTGACACACTGAGGCGAGCGACGTATCCACCGCTTGCGGCTTTATTGGCTGTTTTGGCTATTGTTGTTGTTGGGCCTAGAGTAGTCCAAGCGGACAATTGGGAGGAAGCGTGGCAGTGCGGCCCGATGGTGATGTCCCTGAGTTGCTATCGAGATACTGATGTCGGTGGCGCTCCGATTACCCTGGAGACTAGGGTTTGTCTGAAGGAAGACTGTGTGCGATGGAAACTGCGAGTTGGCAAGGAGCTCCGTGTGTCGGGCTGTGAGGATGGTGATCTGGAGCAGCTAATCGAGCTATTGGCCTCGTCGGGCATACAATATTGGAACGCACGGCCCGGAGGGGAAAGGGCGGTGGAATGCAAGAAGGCCAAGTCACAGGGGGTGATGGTTGCCCCGCCGACGCGCAGTGGAAGTTTCGTTTATAAAAACGATGCCGAGAATTTGCAAAGTTTGATTGAAACCATAAGAATTTCGGCCATCAAGAAGGACTATAAATTGGCCGCGACTTTGACACAGGGCCTTTTCCCAAACGCTGATCGAATCCGGCGTGCCTTAAAAGATGACACACCACAGAAAATTGTGGATAGTCTTGGAAATATGTACAAAAAATGGACTCCTTCACCTGATGATACCATCGCGTGGGCTACTTCCTTGGTAGCTGATCCAAAAAAATCAGAAATCACAGTATATGGTGCAACGACTGAACAGATTGCCGCTCAGGAAGGCGGTGCGGCCTACCACTTTCCTGGAGGGGCGATACGTCTCGCCAAGACCATCCTCAAGCCGGGTATGACATTTTATGAAGTTAAATTAGTTGAGCCCGGCAAGCGTTGGGGGGTGAGATATCAGATGTTTTTTTGGGATGGCGACCGCTGGTGTATGCTCGGGCCGGCGTGGCGAATCAAAAGGCGAAGCAACAGATAGTCCGGTGGGTGGTCTGCTCCCGACGTTGAGACCTACAGGGATTGTATATAATCTACAGGGATTGTATATAATAAAGGATTGGATCGTGGCGAGTTCTAAAGCAGAGAGGTTTTTATCCGTTTTTATAACGAATCCTTGTAGGCACGCTTTATCCTTGTAGTTTGACGAACAATAACTACAGGGATTGCATATAATCTACAGGGATTGTATATAATAAAGGATTGGATCGTGGCGAGTTCTAAAGCAGAGAAGTTTTTATCCGTTTTTATAACGAATCCTTGTAGGCACGCTTTATCCGTTTTTATAACGAATCCTTGTAGGCACGCTTTATCCTGCTTTATCCGTTTTTATAACGAATCCTTGTAGTTTGCTGTATCCTTTATTATAACGAATCCTTGTAATTTGCTTTATCCTTGTAGTTTGCTTTATCCTTGTAGTTTGCTTTATCCTTGTAGTTATTTAGGCCAATATCGGCGATTGAGACACATTTATTAATCCTGGCGAGCCGCGCACACCCGTTCTAATATGAACGGGTACGCCAAGAAAGGCAATTTTCCTCAAACGCTTGAGCGGATAAAATAACCTGAAGGTTTAGGCAGTCCATACCGAGGTAGGCCATTGAGACGCTAAACAGAGATAATAGGCAACTAACCCGTGGGAATTGAGCGGGAATGCCAAAGTCGGCAATTGAGACACAAATATCCGATCTTGGAAGAAAAACAAATCGCACGAAGGCCGGGAATACCAAGGTAGGCCATTGAGACACTTGCGTTTTTTATACGACTGTTTGAGTCCGAGTTGCCAAAGCAGACAACATTAAAAAAACCTCCATAGTCAAAAAACTTTGGAGGTTTGTTCATCAGTTAAAAAAAACAATCATTTCACTCTATGGCCCACAATTTGTAGGTTTGACGTATTAATGTTAAGGGTTTAATCGTCAAAAAATTTTTTTTAATCAATTAATGGATTAAGCTAAATTTTATATAACTTATTGAAAAATTGAACTCACGTCTATAACAAACGAAAAAAACGAAAAAAGGAGTTAGTCTATAAGCCGGGTTCTGTACACGAATTAAATCTCCCCGAAGGAAAACAACCGTGTGGCAGCCATTCATCTGGGATGCCTGTCACCAAGCACCTCTTGCGACCTACCCGGGAACGATGCGGACCACATCAATATTCCCTATTTGGTCTTGCTTCAGGTGGGGTTTACCCTGCCATTGATGTTACCACCAACGCGGTGCGCTCTTACCGCACCTTTTCACCCTTACCTAAAAAGGCGGTGTATTTTCTGTGGCACTTTCCGTAGGCTCGCGCCCCCCAGGCGTTACCTGGCACCTTGTCCTGTGAAGCCCGGACTTTCCTCCCTATCTTTCTAAAGATACAGCGACTGCCCAACCAACTCCTTAGCATTTAATATAGAACATTTACTCAAAAAAGTCACCCTTTATGATAATTGGGGCTGTTAGTTAAACCAAGGTTTTCAAAGCCTCGGAGGATTTTGCCACGGAAAAAACTTCTATGGATGACTATACATTAGTAGCCAAATCACCAAAATCACCATTCAAGCCCCAGGTATGCGCCCAGATTACCACACCCGACTTGACACATTCTTGAACTTATGACAAGTACGATTGCGTCTCAATGGCCGACATTGGCACGCCCGGCTTGACACATTCTTGAAACTTATGACAACTACGGTTGCGTCTCAATTGCCGGCATTGGCACGCCCGGCTTGACACATTCCTTAAACTTATGACAACTACGGTTGCGTCTCAATTGCCGGCATTGGCACACCCGGCTTGACACATTTTCGACATCAAGTACGATTGCGTCTCAATGGCCGAATTGGCACACCCGGCTTGACACATTCCTTAAACTTATGACAACTACGACTGCATCTCAATTGCCGATATTGGCACGCCCGGCTTGGCACATTTTAACGTGAGTTCGACTTTAAATATCAGTGAGTTATATAATTATTAATTATATCAACTCGTTATTTATAATGAGTTTTAAATCAATCAGTTAAAAACTTTCGCCAACAAGCAAAACTTGGCTCTAACACTCGAAGGCCCACAATTTTCGGGTTATTAACGTATTAATGTTAAGGGCTTCATTGTCAAAAAAATATTTTTTAATCAACTAATTATTTTCAACCAATTGATATCGATAAAATTTATATAACTTATTGAAAAATAAGTAGAACTCACGTTTTTATGACAGTTACCCCGAAGGGTAAAATGTGAATAGGTGCAACCTGTGAGATTAAAGACGCACCACGTTGTTTGAATGTGCATAAGTGGGTAAATAAAAATCTAACGAGCGGCTTGTGAGTCGCTTTTGCTCCTACTACAAACAGTTCAAAACCTTGGCGGTGCAGCGTCTAGCACAAAATTTCTTGGTTACCTTTAACCATTCTTGCCTAGTTTGATCAATAAATTAGGTGATTGAAAAATTTCATCGATTCGCTTGACATTTTTTTTTATTCAGTCTTAAATATTTATTTAAATAAATTTTCGATTAACCATTATGTCAAACTCTAAAAATGAAAAAAGCCAAAAAAGTCACTCGAATTGTGTACAGCGATGATCTAAACCAAGCTAAATACGATGCGCTAAATGAAATTGCTAAACGGTGCGGTTCTATTCGCACCGAAGTCTGGCGCAACTATGGCTCGATTGGTGGGCTTGGTGCCAGATTCCGTCCGGTGCGTGATGGCTGGATAGCTGATAAACATGTCAAAAATTTACCGCAACGGATATGGCGTGTGACGTTATCTGATTCGTTAGATGATATAAAAGCTAACCGCGAAGCGGCCAAAGAGATCGTTAAACGCCATATTTTTAGAAATATTGATGATAAGGATAAACGTAAAGAGTTATTTAAAAAGTTAAAAAATGATTCTGTTTGGGTTAATGATCCCTATTTGCGCCGCCTCATGCGGAAATATTGGAAACATGGAAAAAACAATACTTTTAATCAAATTGTTTTAGAACCAGGCAGTTATAAGTGTTTTTCGCATAATGGCAAAAATTATATTGAAGTCATTAGCTTAAAAAGAGGATCGCTCCTTGCTATTCCTGTAGGAACTAATTACTCCATAACGGGACAAATTAGGTTAATTCTGCGCGGTGGTCAAGTTGAAATTCATTACACGATAGACAATACTGATGAGCGTGCTTGTGGTTCAAAAAAAATTGGTATAGATAAAGGCTATACTGAGGCTTTTGTTGATTCTGATGGTAACTTTCATGGCAAGGGATTAGGCGAAGTCTTATCAAAAGAATCTGATTATTTAAAGATAAAATACCAAAGACGCAATAAGATCAAAGCGGTTTTGGGAAAAATTGAACAAAAGAATCCCAAAAAAGCTAGAAGGATTAGAAAACATAACTTGGGTAGAAAAAAGCTTAACCTTCGCTCCCAAAGACATCAAGCTCAGGTCAAAACGATTGTTTTTACGGCAGTTAATCGTGTTGTTGATAAGGCAAAGACTGTTGTTTGTGAGGATTTAACAAAAACGTTCAAGTCAAGAAAGAATTATGGTAAAAATACCAATCGTCGTTTAAGCGGTTGGGTGAAAGGTTTGATGGCTTCGGCCATTGATATAGTGGCTTCCCGAAGAGGTTCTAGGGTAGTTCAGGTCAACGCGGCGTACACTTCTCAAATTTGTTCACAGTGCGGATGCCTCGGCAAACGTACTGGAAATAAGTTTCACTGTGCCTGGGGGTGCGGGGCGGTTATGCAAACAGACTTGAACGCAGCGGTCAATATTCTGGCAAGATCAGACGATAAAGAGCTACATCGGTGGCTTTCCTTTCAAAAGGTGAAGCAAATTTTGCTAGAACGTTGTCGCCGACCGGATGAGACAGCCCATCCTGGACTCTAGTTGCAATTCATGGACGAATTATCAACAGAGAGCGAATTATCAGGGAGATGTGATCAGGGATGACTAAGAAAAAAGAAGCTGGTGCGGATATTTCTGCTTTCCCGCACTTGGGCGTTGCCCTTTTTTATAATCTCGCCCAGAGCCAGGTAGTTACACTGGCTATATTAATCTCGCACGCACCAAAGGGGCTGGCTGGAAGGGGCGTTGCCCTTGGCTATATTATACTGAACAAAACTGAGTCTTTTGTCATTTCGAGTAGGCTAGGACTTACGCCTTGACAAACTCAATTTTTTGTTTTCATGATAAATATCATCGGGTTATAAAAATTTTACCAACGACTAAATCTGTCAAAATTGACCAAAAACTTGAAAAAAAACTTCAGCCTAGACACCCAAATTTGTAATGCTTTGTATTTAAAAGGGAGCATAAAAATTTTCATCTGTCAATGCGTAAGTCCTATAGACGATAAATCTTGATGCAATTGCCAGTATTGATGTTTCGCAAAACGGCTCTCGCCAAAAGCGCAATTCACAATTCACAATTCGTTTACGTCACAATTATATAAATATGTTATATCAAAAACCTTACCTCATTTCACTACTTGTCCTGTTATTAGGACTACTCTCTCACGCCCACGCGGCCGACGTGAATCTCACCGTCGAAAAAAACGGTAACGGCACCGTTACCAGTGAACCCACCGGTATCAACTGCGGAACCAATTGTACGGCCCCGTTCCTCAAAGACACCACCCTCAAAATCACCGCCAATCCCGATACCGGTTATGCGTTTACCAAATGGAGTGGCGATTGTACCGGTTCAAGCAATCCGACTTACGTGATTATGAATCAGAACAAAACCTGTACCGCCCACTTTGAACTACAGCCTACCCAGCACTATGATCTCAGCGTGGTTAAAACCGCGCACGGAAACGTCACCAGTGTGCCACAAGGAATTGACTGTGGCAGCGATTGCACTGAACAGTTCGAGCAAGGCACCCAAATCACCCTCATCGCACAACCGACGGACGAATCAACCTTTCTCGGCTGGGGAGGCGATTGCAACCAAAGCACCGCCATGACTATCGTCGTGGCACTCAACGCGGCGATGACTTGTACCGCCAACTTTAAACGCAATCCGATCGAACTCACCGTCGCCAAAAGCGGCAACGGTAACGGCATTATCACCAGCAATCCAACCGGTATCAATTGCGGAACCGACTGTAGCGCCTCCTTCGACGTAGACACCACAATCACCCTCACCGCAATACCCGATGCCGAGTCTGAATTGATCATATGGACTGGCGACTGCACCACCAATCAAAACACTCCCAACTCGGCCCAAGTCACCCTAACTGAAGCCAAAAGTTGCACCGCTGAGTTTAAACCCTTACCACACACCCTCACCGTCACAAAAACCGGTGGCGAAGGAATCATCAAAAGCAATATTGGCGATATTGACTGCGGCGCAAAATGTATCGCCTCTTATGAAGATGGCGTAGACGTAACACTCACCGCAACGCCAGCAGAAGATTACGAATTGGTTGGCTGGATTGGCGAATGCACCGGCACCGAAACCTCGGCCACCGTAACCATGAACGCCGACAAACTTTGCACGGCCAATTTTGGGCGCCAGCCACAAGTCCTCACCGTAAGCTCTGAAAACGGCACCGTCAAAAGCGATCTGGCCGGGATCGACTGTGGAGAACAATGTATCACATCATACCAATATGAAACACAAATCCTATTAACAGCAACCCCAGAAATCGGTTATCAATTCACCGGCTGGCATGGCGACTGTGTCGGCCTCACTCCGTCAACCACGGTAACAATGAATGCCGCCAAAACGTGCACCGCGCACTATGCCCTAGAACCACCCGAAGGCTTTTCCAACCTCACCGTCGTCACGATGGGCGGCAATGGCATCATCGAAAGCGAACCAGAAGGCCTCAACTGCGACAGCCTTTGTACCGTTCCCTACGAAACGGATTTAGCCATCAGACTAACCGCTACACCACAAGCCGATTCCCTCTTTCAAGGCTGGAGCGAAGACTGCGCTGGCACTGACGAATCGACTCTCATCACCCTCGATAACCAATCCGTCACCTGCATCGCCCAGTTTGAACGACTACCGCCCGACTACACCCTCACCGTCACCAAAGCAGGAACCGGAGAAGGCACCATCATAAGCGACTTAGCCGGCATTGACTGCGGTAGCCAATGCAAAGCGCCCTACCAGCAAAACGCCATCGTCACCTTAACCGCCACCCCCAATGACACCTCCACCTTCATCGGTTGGAGCCACCATTGCAGCGGTGCCGAAAGAACGGCCACTGTCACCCTTGACACGGCCAAAACCTGCACCGCCAACTTTGACAAACTACCCACCTATGATCTCACCCTCACCAACATCGGTAACGGTAATGGCACTGTCATCAGCAACCTCGAAGGCATCAACTGCGGAGAAGGCTGCACCAAATATGCCCAAAACGCCGAAGTCACCTTAACAGCCAATCCAGAAGCCGATTCTAGATTCCTTGGTTGGGGAAACGACTGCACTGGCGCTGGCAATCCTATTACGATTACTTTAGACAGAGACAAGACTTGCAAGGCCAACTTTGAACGGCTACCAACTTACGAACTCACCGTCACCACAACCGGTAACGGCGACAGTACCGTTGAACGCCAACCTAACGGAACAACTAACTGTGGCGAAGACTGCGAAAGATACGCTCAAGCTGAACAAGTCACGCTCACCGCTACCCCGGCAACCGGCACCAAGTTCACCGGCTGGGCAGGTGACTGTAGTGGTACCCAAACTCCTCTCACTATCACCATGAATGCCGCCATGGTTTGCATGGCCAACTTTGAACCATTACCTATCTTCGGCCTTAGCCTCAAAATCGCCGGTGACGGCACTGGCAGCGTCAACGACTGTGAAACAAACTGCACCACCACCCACCACGAAAGCACCACGGTGACTCTAACCGCCACCCCAAAGGCCGACTCCAACTTCACTGGCTGGAGTGACGATTGCACCGGTACCCAGCCCGAAACCACCGTGACAATGGATAAACCAAAAACCTGCACGGCCACCTTTGGCAAACGCCCACCATCAAGCCTAACCATTACTAAAGAAGGCACCGGCACCGGTACTATTACGGCCCCGGCCGGCCTAGGTAACGGCCTAGACTGCGGCAACACCTGCACAGAAAGCTACCCTCCTAACAGCGACGTCACCTTAACGGCCGTTGCCAACAAAGACTCACTCTTCGCCGGTTGGAGTGGCGACTGTTCAGGAACAAACGCTGCCACCACGATAACGCTAGACAAAAACCAAACCTGCCAGGCCCACTTTAACCCACTGGCACCGCCCGGCAACTACAACCTGACACTTACCAAACCCGAAAATGGCCTGATAACCAGCAACCAGGCCGGCATCAACTGTGGCACCGAATGCAGCAGCCACTATCCCGAAGGCACTACCGTTATTTTGACGGCCACCCCCAATGCGGGCTTTATTTTTACCAGTTGGAGTGGCGACTGCCACAGCACCAACCCTAAAACACCGGTGACAATGAATGCCACCCAAATTTGCACCGCCAACTTTTATCTCCAACCACCGGTAGGACAATACCATCTCACCGTGATCAAAATAGGGAATGGAACCGTCACCAGTAACCTGACTGGTATCAACTGTGGGGCCACTTGCACGGCCGCCTACCCCGAAGGCACCACAGTCACTTTGACAGCGACGGCCGATGCTTTCTCACGCTTCACCGTCTGGGAAGGCGACTGCGTCGTTAGCGCGGCTAATAATGCCGTCGCCACCGTAACGATCAACCAAAAGGCCATTTGTACGGCCAACTTTGAAGCCTTACCCAGTCGCATACAATTCACCATTCCCTACTACCAAATCAACGAAATTCTCGGCAAAGCCATTCTCTCAGTGACACGCGCTGGCAGTCCTCAAGGTGCCATCTCGGTAGGCTACACCACCGCCGACGGCACGGCCCTCGCTGGAAGCGACTACACGGCCGCCACCGGCACACTCAAATGGGACGATGGCGACATGCGGCCTCAACCGATTGAAATCTTTATGCACACAGATGACATTGAAGAAGATGATGAAACCTTGAGCGTTACCTTATCCAATGTCACGGGCGGCGCACAATTAGGCACAAACACCCAAGCCACTCTCACCATTACCGACACCCCCCTGACGGGGGCCGGCCTCCTGCAATTTTCCGCCTCCAACTACACCGTGGTTGAAGGAGAAAATAACGTCGCTACCCTCAGCGTCAACCGCCTTGGCGGAAAAACGGGTACAGTATCAATCAGTTATGAAACCAACGACATCACCGCAGAAGCGAATAGCGACTACACTCACCGACAAGGCACCCTAAGCTGGACAAGCGGAGAGGCCCAAACCGAAACCATTGCTGTGCCGATTTTGGCCGATGACGCGCCCGAAGCCGAAGAAACATTCACGGTGAGCCTGTTTAATCCAAGCAGTAATGCGGACTTAGGCCCCAACCAGACGGCCACTATTAATATTATAGATAGTCTGGGTAGCCCCGGCACCTCATCGCCAGGCATCTTACAATTTACCCAATCCGACTATTCCGTCGATGAAAAAAACGACAATGTCACCCTCACTGTCAGCCGCACTCATGGCACTCATGGAGAAGTCGCCGTCAGCTATACCACCCAAGACGGAGATGCTAAAGCAGACAGCGACTATGTTGCCACTTCGGGAATCCTCAACTGGGGCGACGGCGAAGCCGACAACAAAAACATCACCGTTCCCATTCAAGCCGATAGCGAAGCGGAACCAGAAGAAACCTTCACGGTTAACCTAACCAATCCAAGTGGCAAGGCCAGTTTGGGCGCATTGCCAACGGCAATGGTGAAGATTCTGGACAGCATGGGCACCCCTGTTACGCCAGAACCGCCCTCCCCCGGCACCCTACAATTTGTGGCCGACAACTACCAGATGGCCGAAAACGAAGGCAACCTTACCATAAGCATCAGTCGCACCGGTGGCGACAAAGGCGTGGTGGAAGTCACCTATACCACCTATACGGCCGACGACGACACCGCCAATTACCAAGACTACATTGCCACCCAAGGCACGTTTCGCTGGTTAGACGGAGACAGCGACAACAAAAGCTTCAAGATCAGCCTCTATGATGATGGCTTAGTTGAAGGCAATGAAACGCTTTCTCTTAAACTAGAACAACCCACTGGCGGCGCGAAGCTAGGCACTAACAACGAAGTCAAACTAACGATACTCGACAACGATGCCACGACGATCCAACTGGCTTCAAACACCTACTTAGTGGATGAAGACAGCAAAAACGTCACGCTCACCGTTACCCGCGAAGGCGGTCGATTTGGGCAAGTCTCGGTAGACTACGAAATCGTGGCCGACTGTCAATCAAGCGCCGACAACTGTGCGACGGCTGGCGAAGACTACAGCCCTATCAACAAAAAAACCTTCACTTGGGTAAGTGGAGAAAGCGGTAACAGAACCATTACCATTCCGTTGCAAGACGACAGAGATGTCGAAGGCAACGAAATCCTGCTCGTCAGACTGCACAATCTCACCGGCAACGCCAACTTTGGGGAAGCCATTGAAGCCACCGTGACAATCGTTGACAACGACACAGGCGAATGCAACCCAGCGCCCATCATGGATTGCTCTTGGAACAACCACGGCAACACCTTGCAAGACATTAAAATAGGCCCCTACGGCGCGATAATCGGCGGCCAACTGAGCGGCCAGATTCAAAACGAAGGCGTCGTACAAGATGTCACCTTACTGGCTGACACTCAACTCACTGGTGGCTTTGAAATGGGCAAAGTACGCGGCAACATCAGCGGCGATCCAGACAGCCCGGCTGTCCTCAATTACGTTGAAATCGCGGCCGATAGCACGCTCGCCCATGTCGTTATAGGCCGAAGCGCCATCGTCAACAGTGGCGTGGTTCTAAAAAAAGGTGTCCGCTTTGAAAGCAATGGCACTATACCCTATATGGCTGATTTAAATGACGTTTTAGGAAAAATCGCCTCGCCAGGCCTACAGATAGAGGCCATCAAACTAACTGATGACGTACTACTCAGCAAACGCCGAGATGGCATATTAGGCGCTATCAACGGCCTCTATGAACTAACGGCCAGCCGACTAGTCCTCAAACAAAACCCTGACAACGGCCACCTAACGCTTGACGTTGAGCCATTTCACTACACGGCCCTACCAACACAAGTGCAACAAGTCTGGGGAAGACAAACCATTAGCAACCAACCGCTTAAACCGACAAGCCTCACCCTCGATCCGAACGGAGAACTCACCTTCGTCACACACACTGGACGACAAGTGAAGGCAATACCGGTGGTACAAGACGCGCTGGCACTGCGAGAAACGTTAAGCGTTTTTGGGCTGAACGAGCTGATCATGCAGCCCAACGGCAACCTAAAGGTGCCGGCCGACAACGGTACCTACTACATGGCACGTCCCAACCTCTTTTCCCAAGCGCATGAACAATGGATGCCGTCTGGGCTGAATGGTACAAATTCACAATGGTTAGACAACCTCGCTGACCTATTTTTAGTGTTTCAAGCCAGCGACAACAGTGAAACCCAAACAACTGGCCCCCAATTGCGCCAACAATTCATGTACCCGGCACCGGCCTATCCTGACGTGTTTTATGCCCTCTCTGAAACCAGCAACAGCCAACCGACGCTCTACAATGACGGACGAATACTGGCCTACATAGGCAGAGGCATAAACAACAAACCGTACAAAGGCCTATTTGACTACCTAGTTACACCGGCACAACCGCCACAGGATGGCAAACCACAATTCCAGCAGATTGGAGACATCAACGGTGACGGCCTCAACGACTACCGCATCACCTACCCCAATGGAGACACCCAAGTCGTGTACCAATGCCCAGCTTGCTTTGACAGTAATCAATGATCAGTGGAGTCCAAACTTTAGTTTGGCAGGAGTCAGAGCAGGACTCCAAACTTGAGTTTAGCCGTTTGGATTCCTGCCGCCACACCAACACTAAAGTATCCGCTTATTTATTTAGTACAACGGATTATCTTCATTTCAGGATAACTCCAATCAAATCAATCCAATCAAATCAAACCGCTTATTGATAAAAAAAGTTGTACTTACCACGCACGAAATGGGCATAGTACAACGAATGACGAAATAAACGAATTAACTCCAATAAAATAAATAACTCCAATAAAATCATTCGATTATTTCACAACTGGTTGTACTTATCACGAAATACATTGGTAACCAAATTACAAAAATCACAAAAATCACAGTTCAAGCCCGAAGGAAAATTGCCTACATCGGCAGCCTTAGCTCAAACTGACTATGTCAATACAAAACTCATAAATACTGTGTTTCAATCCCCAATATTGGCAACCCCGGTTCAAACTAAGTGGGAATTGTGTGCTGGAGAGTAACCGCGGGCTCAAACTGCCGAGCGCGTGCGTGGGGCCTCGTGATAAATGAATCTGTCTCAATCGCCTACATTGGCAACCAAGTACTCTGTCAACATTGTTTTGACTCGAAAATACTCGATAATCCGTCCAAACTTGGACGACTGCCAAACTAAAGTTTGGACGAGTGTCAAACTTGGACGACTGCCAAACTAAAGTGTTGGAGCAGCGCACAACTTATTATTTATTGGTTGCCGCCCAATAATATTTATCTCAAATAACAAAAGCGCAAAGTAATGTATACATTGGCAAACCAGGCTCAAACTACTTCTTCGTGGCGGTTCGTTCGGAATAAATCTGTCTCAATCGCCTACATTGGCAACCAAGTACTCTGTCAACATTGTTTTGACTCGAAAATACTTGATAATCCGTCCAAACTTGGACGACTGCCAAACTAAAGTTTGGACTCCTGTCAAACTTGTTCAAACCGCTTCTCCGGGGTGGTTCGTTCGGAATAAATCTATCTCAATCACCTACACTGGCAACCTAGACTCAAACCTGCGTGGGGGGGGGCGTGATGAATGAATCTGTCTCAATTGCCTACATTGGCTACCCAGATTTAAACTCTAAACTCTCCTAACCACAAATTTAATGGCGCGTCAAAAAAAATGCGTATTATACACAACAACAAAGCAAAGGGCAAAATTGCTAATTGGTAATGGGTAACGGGTGGGCTGGTGAAAATCTATGCCCCACCGATTTTTGAGTGTTGATTTTTGAGTAAATCTTATGTAATTAAAATACTTACTGATGAAAAAACCGGCAGAAAACGAAGTAACGAGCGAAGCGAGATCAACTTCGGAGTTTTTTAGCAACCCAAAAATTTCAATGTGGAATTTGACACTTGGATCGGAGTAAAATTTTTATCGCTATAATAACGTGAGTTTTACTTTAAATATCAAGGCATTATGAAATTATTAGTTATATCAATTATTTAATGATAATAACTTTTAAATCAATCAAATAAACTCGAACTCACGTTAATAAATTACCAATTACCAATTACCAATTACCAAAAACACAAAAAAACCAAAAAAACCAAAACAAGGAACTACAAATATGCCAATGACATTTCGAGAAACCTTCTTTCGCCCCATAGAACTCAGCCGAGAAGACTGGACTATACCAGCCGCACCCTACAACAGCACCCGTCGGCTCCTCAAACAAACCAAGGAAAAATGCGTTTTTGTACCCATTCGCACCATGCAATTTATCGCCATTATCGACGAACAAGAAATTGTATTTATTGACGGCGCGAGCGGCTACATATACCGAGACAACCAAGGTGGGCGAATCATACAAATTTCTTGGCGAAACTTTCGCCCCCAAGATCGTCAATCCCTTTTTTCCCCGGTGCCCTGCCAAATCGTGTATTATTTACAGAATGCCAAACGCAGCATGAAACGACTTGTGCGGGAATTTTCCGACGCACTGGTACAAATGGAACAACGCCAAGTCCAAACCAACGCGCCAGCAAAAACGGCACGAATTTTAGCTATTCGCACCAACGATTGAATTGGTAATTACGTGAGTTCTACGTTAATTTTCAATAAGTTATCTAAATTTTCGATTAATCAAGTGTTTGACAATAATTAATTGATAAAACAAACTTTTTTGACTATTAAACCCTTAATATTAATACGTCAATAACCGAAAATTGTGGGCCATAGAGTGAAATGAGCCAGTCAATATTTTTTAACGGATTGATCCAAAAGTCATTATAAATAACTCTTTGATATAATTAATAAATCTATAACTCACTGAAATTTAAAGTCGAACTCACGTTAATTGGTGATTGGTAATTGGTAATTTGGCAAAGGATAAACATCCGATGTTTAGCAAACATCGGATGTTTTTGAAAATATTTATCTGAAAAACTATAGTACACTGTCAATTTTGTCGGGTAACAGGAGTCCAAGATTTATCTTGGCCGATCCAAACTAAAGTTTGGACTCCTCATCCTACCTACAAAAGAAAACTGACAAAGTACTAGGCTAATACAATGTTTGGAGTCCTGCCAAACTTCCTGCTCTGACAATTATGTTTGAATTAAAAATATCAAATCTAAAAATAGCATTACAATTATCACAACACTGGGCAACGCACACTATCAGCTTACTGAATCCTGATACAGGCAAACTTATAAAAATTCCGTTAGCAAGCCCAGACGCGTTACAGCGGCGTTACTACATCTACGATATCAACCCCAGTGAATTTTCAGCATTTTTTAAAGATAAAATTGCAACGCCTGAAAAAATCCAAGATATTTTAGAATTTACGGCACCGCTACAATCGAAAGACAAACTACTGATTCACTGTCAGGAGTCCAAACTTTAGTTTGGCAGGTTTGGCAGGAGTCCTAATTAATAATTAATCATTAATTGTTAATCATTAATTATTAATTCCCCCCCCTTCAGGGTTGAAGCCTTTTTGAGGTTCATTTTTCATTTTTCATTAATCGCGAGATATTCGCCTTGATAACTGATAACTGATACAACAAAGGAGCAGCATAAAACATGTCTGATGTCAAAGTCTACGACGTTTTACCCGACGCGGCCGCCAGAGCGCATCTTTCCGATGATAAATATCAAGAAATGTATGCTCGTTCGGTATCTGATCCAGACGGTTTTTGGGCCGAGCAAGCCAAGGAATTTGTCACTTGGTTTAAAGACTGGGACAAAGTCCAAGACTGGGATTACCATGAGGGCAAAATTCGCTGGTTTGAAGGTGCCAAACTCAATGTGTCCTACAATTGTGTAGATCGTCATATGGACACGCGAGGCGATCAAGTAGCTATCTTATGGGAAGGCGACGATCCCGAAGTTGACCAGAAAATCACTTATCGTGAATTACACGAAAAAGTGGGCCGTCTTGCCAACGTCCTTAAAGCGCGTGGCGTTAAAAAAGGTGATCGCGTCTGCATCTACTTGCCGATGATTCCAGAAGCGGCCGCTGCTATGCTGGCTTGCGCTCGCATTGGCGCGATACATTCTGTCGTCTTTGGTGGTTTTTCACCTGAAGCCTTGAAAGATCGCATCCTCGATTCTGGTTGCGAAGTCGTGATCACGGCCGACGAAGGCAAGCGGGGTGGACGCGCCGTGCCCCTCAAAGCCAATGTGGACAAGGCCCTCACCGATTGTCCAACTGTTCATACTGTTATTGTGGTTAAAAATACTGGCAACCCAATCGCATGGAAAGGTGGCCAAGATATCTGGTATCACGAAGAAACCGAAAAAGTCTCGGCCGACTGCCCACCCGAAGAAATGGATGCGGAAGACCCGTTATTTATTCTTTATACCTCCGGTTCTACCGGTAAACCCAAAGGCGTATTGCATACGACGGGTGGCTACCTGCTTTACACCGCCATGACTCACAAATACATTTTCGACTACCACGACGGTGACATTTATTGGTGTACGGCCGACGTTGGTTGGGTTACCGGCCATTCTTATATAATCTATGGGCCACTTGCCAACGGCGCAACAACTGTGATGTTTGAAGGCGTTCCCACCTATCCCGATGCCAGCCGCTTCTGGCAAGTGGTAGACAAACACCAAATCAACATCTTCTACACCGCGCCCACCGCCCTTCGCGCCTTAATGAGTAAAGGAAATGATCCTGTCAAAGCCACCAGTCGCAAAAGCTTACGCCTGTTAGGCACCGTCGGTGAGCCGATTAATCCCGAAGCCTGGGAATGGTATTATCACGTTGTTGGCGAAGGGCGTAGCCCCATTGTTGATACATGGTGGCAAACCGAAACCGGCGGCATTCTCATCACTCCGCTCCCCGGTGCCACCAAACTCAAACCCGGCTCCGCCACGCGGCCATTTTTTGGCGTCGTTCCGGCCATAGTGAGCAATGAAGGCGAAGTGCTTTCCGGCGCTACCCAAGGCAACTTGATTATCACTCGGCCTTGGCCGGGTCAAATGCGAACCGTCTTTGGCGATCACCAACGCTTTATCGACACCTATTTTAAAAGCTATCCGGGCAACTACTTCACCGGAGACGGCGCACGCCGCGACGAAGATGGCTATTACTGGATAACGGGCCGTGTTGATGACGTGATCAACGTCTCTGGACACCGCATGGGCACGGCCGAAGTCGAAAGTGCGCTGGTATTGCATGAAGCGGTTGCAGAAGCGGCCGTGGTAGGCTATCCCCATGACATCAAAGGCCAAGGTATTTATGCCTACGTCACCTTGATGGCTGACAAACAACCGAGTGAAGAACTACGCAAAGACTTGGTAAAACAAGTCCGCACCGAAATTGGCCCGATAGCCTCACCGGATGTGATTCAATGGGCTCCCGGCCTGCCCAAAACCCGCTCAGGCAAAATCATGCGCCGCATTTTGCGTAAGATTGCAGCCAACGAGATCAATCATTTAGGAGACACCTCCACCTTGGCAGATCCGAGCGTAGTAGAAAACCTCATTGAGAACCGCGCCAATAAACCAACGGAGTCCAAACTTTAGTTTGGCAGGAGTCCAAACTTTAGTTTGGCAGGCGTCCAAACTTTAGTTTGGCAGAGTAGTGATACGCGGGCCCCTGTTATCTACCTAATTTTTGCAGGTTTTTGGACTATCTTGTTTGAGGGCCATAAATTAATAATTAAAAATTAATTATTAATCATTAATCATTAATCATTAGTAAGGGGCCCTCTGTCGCGCTTCATTATTGATACTTTTTGTAGGTGTTTTGTTGCTTAACTTAATGGCATTGATGTGGAACCTGGGGCTATTCACATTCAACCCCTTCGGGGTTGTGGCCCCCCGTTTGTCCCCCCAGGTTTCACCTGGGGCTATTCACATTCAACCCCTTCGGGGTTGGCGTATTTATAATGCATTTACCCCAGGTGGAACCTCAATGCCATTAAGTTAAGGAACTCTTTGATTTTGCTATATTTTTATTAAAAAACGCCCCGTCGTGCCAGATTTTTATCGAGGGGTGGGGTCGTAAGTCATTGTTTTTATTGAAAGTAAAAAATCGGGTACCCCACCCTAACACACAAAAAATTTGATTAAAAATCAATAGGTTATATCTTAACTTAATGGCATTGAGGTGGAACCTGGGGCTATTCACATTCAACCCCTTCGGGGTTGTGGCCCCCCGTTTGTCCCCCAGGTTTCACCTGGGGCTATTCACATTCAACCCCTTCGGGGTTGGCGTATTTATAATGCATTTACCCCAGGTTCCACCAGTTGCTCTTAACTGGAGGCCCCTTCGGGGTTGGGGCCATAATTAATAATTAATTGTTAATTTCCTCCTTCGGGGTAAATGTTTATGAGGATCGTCACAGGTTCAGTTCAAGGCACAGTCAAGCATTTATTTAACCATAGGTAACCGTCATGTCTGAAGAAGATTGGAAAGGGAACATTGATTCCCGAAAAATGTCGAGGCGTCGCTTTATAAAGGGTACCACTGCTGCCGGGGTTGCATTGACCCTAGTCGGTATTGACCCAAATTCAGGAACCTTCAAAGCGGCCTTCGCTAAGGGTGCTTCAAAGCCAGAAAAGTGGTTCTTGTCGGTTTGCCCATACTGTGGCGTGGGGTGCGGAGTGGAGGTAGGCGTTGCCAGCGGCAAAGTGGTTGCTGTCAAAGGGATGAAAGACCACCCCGTCAACAAAGGCCGGCTTTGCATTCTCGGTAAAAATCTGGTCGATATACTCTACACCAACGATCGGGCATTATATCCGATGACAAGGCGTGGCGAGCGTTTCAACAGAATCGGATGGAACGAAGCGACCGATAGGGTAGCCAATCAGTTGAAACAAACGATAGATAGGTACGGGCCCAACTCCGTTGCCATGTATATCAGTGCCTCTGAATATAACGAGGAGTACTATATATACAACAAATTCGTCAAAGGATGCTTGGGTACAAACAACCTTGAATCAAGTGCCCGGTTGTGTTGGGCCAGCGGCGTTGTGGGGTTGGTGAAGGCATTTGGTGCGGATGCGCCCCCATGTGCGTATGATGACGTGGAGAAGGCCGATCTGTTTTTTATGACTGGGTATAATGTCTATTCGTCGAAACCGGTCTTTTTTAGACGGATTATAAAGGCGAAATATAGAAACAATACCAAATTGATCGTGGTCGATCCAAGGAACACCAACACAGCGGACTTTGCTGATCGGCACCTCAGAATCAAACCGGGCACCGATGTTATTCTCCACAACACGCTGGCAAATATCCTGATACAGGAAAAACTCATCAACGAACGCGAAGCGAGGCAGTTGACGGAAAATTACGATGCTTTCAAGCAGCATGTGAAGAAATTTACTGCCGCCATGGCTTCGGAAGCCACCGGTCTTTCAGTGACTGAGATTGTTGAGACGGCAAGAGATATCGGAAGAGCAAAGGCGGGGCTGTTTTTATGGGGGCAGGGACTCAATCAGAGCAACATTGGCACCCGAAAAGTCACTTCGCTTCTTAATATTGTGTTTATAACCGGTAATATCGGCAAGCCTGGTGCTGGGCCGATGGCGATTACCGGTCAAACAGGTGCCATGGGTTTGCGAGAGGTTGGCGGATTGCCACACCTGTTGCCGGGCTTCCGAAAAGTCACCGATGACAAGGCGAGAGATGAGATTGCCAAGATATGGGGTGTTGATCCAAACCGAATGGATTCGGCCAACGGAAAAACGCTGCCGGCCATTCTGGAAGGGATTGATAAAGGTCAGATCAAGGCCCTGTGGATCATCCACTCGAATCCAGCCGCCACCTTTCCCGATTCCAATTGGGTTAGGAAGGTACTTAGCAAGACTGAATTCCTCGTTGTCCAAGACTGCTATCATCCGACTGAAACCTCGAAATACGCCCATCTGATTCTGCCGGGGGCCCAATGGTCAGAAAAGGCCGGTATTCTGACGAACTCGGAAAGAGGCCTTAATCTGGTTGAACAGGCCGTGATGCCGCCGGGCGAGGCTAAGCCTGATCTTGAGATAGTGATGGACGTTGCCAAGAAAATGGGCTTTAGTCAACAGTTTCCCTATAACAACACAGAAGAGATATTCGAGGAGTACAAACGCTGCTGTCAAGGAAGGCCTTGCGATATCAGTGGAATTACTTACAACCGCCTGAGAATAGATAAAGGCATTCAATGGCCGGTACCGGCCCTCGATCATCAAGGAACAAAGCGAAGATTCCTCGACAAGAAATTTCCTAAAGGCAAATTAAGACTGAATCTTCATGAACATCAGGAAGCCGCAGAAGTTCCTGATAAAAACTACCCGATCCTTCTCATGACTGGCCTTGTTTTCGGACAATATCATTCAAGAACGAGGACGAGCAAGGTACCTGCTTTGAACCGTGCCGTTTCAGAAGCCTTTGCCGAAATCAACCCGTCAGATGCGAGAAAATACCGACTGTGGGACGGTGAGATGGTCAAAGTCTCATCAAAAAGGGGAACGGTTACGGTAAGGGCAAAAGTCACTGACAGCGTTATGGCAGGTACTGTCTTTCTTCCCTATCATTTTGCTTACCTTGCAGGAAAGGATAAGGCCATCAATTCTCTGACTAACCGCGCCTTCGATGAATTTTCCCAACAGCCAGAATACAAGGCTTGTGCCGTCAAGATTGAGCGAACTTAGGAAGTTTCTACTATACACACTCCTATAGATTTTCAGATAATTATTTTCAAAGTGAATAGCCCTAGATTTCGTCCGGTCTATTTATTTACTATTGGCTTTTTTTAAATTCTTTTTCTGAACGTCTATAGTAGTTTTTAAAAGGAAGGTGTTTCCACAGGATTAACTAATGTTCGAGTTTATTCAAAACCTGTTTAAGACGACGTTCTCCATTCACCTGCGTCCTCCGGGCGCAAGAGATGAGAGCGGACTTTTGGCGGCTTGTATCAAATGCGGCCGGTGTATGGAAGTGTGTCCCTACCAGTCTATTTTTCTCGCGCCTTATTCTCAGTGGAGTCTCTATGGCACTCCGCTCATCGATCCGCTCAAAAAACCCTGTTATCTCTGCATGAAGTGCCCAGAGGTTTGTCCAACTGGCGCTCTTAAGCCTGTCACAAAAGAAAAGGCCGGTATGGGTATAGCCGGTATTATAGAAACAACTTGTCTCTCCTATCAAGAGACGATATGCAATCTCTGCTACCGGCATTGCCCCCTCAAAGGGAAAGCGATCACCCTAGATGAAGATTTAAGCCCAGTCATCATCAATGAGGGTTGCGTTGGTTGTGGCGTGTGTTTTTACATTTGTCCAACTCAACCGCGATCCATCAGCTTAAAAACTGGCAGGAAATGAAGATGAAACTCAATAAAAACAGACATCACTATCAACCCTACCGTCGAGCGATACAGGCTACCGTTTTGTTATTGATGATAGCTATCCCGTTTCTGAATCTGCTCAAGATCGATGTCGTTCAGGGAACACTGTGTTCCATCGGCACCATGACGATCAATATCATTACTTGTCCCGTTGGGGCAATTCAGACTTTTTTGACGACAAGGCATGTTGATCTGTTGCTCCTGTTGTCGGCTTCCTTTTTTGTTGTTCTAGCCTTTGTATTTGGGCGGATTTTTTGCAGTTGGATATGTGTTCAACATGTCTTCTCGGAAATGGGGGACAAAATCAGAAACGTTTTAGGAAGAAACAAAGGCTGCCAGCCCGATTCACCCAAGCGGTATCGGAGAGGCCGGAAAATCCTGTTATATTTCCTCGGCGGAAGTCTGTTTGCGGCTTTTATTACCGGCATTCCGGTTATCTGCTATATTTGTCCTATCGGCGCAATATGCCGACTTTTTATTAATGGTACCTACTTGCACAAAATCGGCGGTGAGATAATCGTTCTTGCCATCATATTGATTGCGGAAATTTCGATTGCCAGACGGGGATGGTGCAAGTATCTGTGTCCAGTGGGTGCATTATACGGCGTTTGTTCGCACAGTCGCTCTCTGAAAGTCAGAAGAAATCCAGACAGTTGCGTTGGTTGTGGTAAGTGCGTGGAAGTTTGCCCAATGGGTGAAGCGCCATTACATGGGCGGATAGGTAAAACCTGCACTAATTGTGCGATATGTGTTGATTCATGTACGACAGGTGCGTTGAAATTAAGTTTTCGGAAATCATTAAACAGTGATCAGGAGTCCAAACTTTAGTTTGGCAGGTTTGGCAGTCGTCCAAACTTTTACACCGTCATAACTTGGGCTTTTGATTGGCTAATTGGTAATTGAGAACTGAGTCTATATTTGGGGAGGACTCATCGATTTATCGATGACATCATTTTCCATATTGGACTCCTATTTATGCGAATTAAGGGTTAAATTGAATCTTATAAATTCTTGTAAGTGGAAAACGCGCTTTGACGCGCT